>Ga0247812_10000256_pt1 | contig 48132 bp, 38 predicted proteins | sample UWRJL149409B1_FD_178011 | JGI IMG/M metagenome (GOLD analysis project Ga0247812, IMG submission 178011) | Plant litter microbial communities from Arlington Agricultural Research Station in Wisconsin, United States - UWRJ-L149-409B-1 | ecosystem: Environmental > Terrestrial > Plant litter >...
CGTCTTCCTGGCGGATCGCGGGCTGTATTTCCCGGCTTTGAGCTTTGTCGACTGGCGGCTGACCTTCGACGTCCCGCACCTGGAGCGCTACAACTATATCGGCGGCGCGGCGCTGACGCCGGAGCTGGTGGCGCTGCTGCTGGGACTGATCCTCTATTCTGCGGCCTTCGTCGGCGAGATCATCCGCGGCGGCATCGACGCCATCGGGATCGGCCAGTGGGAGGCGGGCAGGGCGGTGGGCCTCTCCGAGCGCCAGACACTGCGGCTGGTGATCGTGCCCCAGGCCTTGCGGGTGATCATCCCGCCGATGACCAGCCAGTACATCAACATCGTCAAGAACACGACGCTGGCCCTGGTGGTCGGCTATCCGGACATCTCCTCGGTCACCGCCACCACCATCAACCAGACGGGCCAGGCGGTCGAAGGCATCCTGATCTTGATGGCGGTGTTCCTGACCCTAAGCCTGTCGGCCTCGCTGTTCATGAACTGGTACAATCGCCGCGTCGCCTTGGTGACCCGATGAGCGACGTCGTTCCGCCCTCGGTCGCCAACGTCTTCGTCAGCCGCTCGGCCTCGCCCGTGCTGCCGGCCCCGGCTGGCGACCGCAAGAGCCTGGTGCGCGCGCTGTTAGGCGACGCCTTCACGGCTTTCGCCACCTTGATGATAGCGGCCGTGCTGCTGATCGCCGTGCCGCAGTTGATCGGCTGGGGGGTGACACGCGGCGTCTGGTCGGGCGACGGGACCGCCTGCACCGGCGCCGGCGCCTGCTGGGTGTTCCTGCGCGAGAAGTACCCGCAGATTCTGTTCGGCATCTACCCGCCGGCCGAGCAGTGGCGCCCCGTGGCGGTGGTGGCGATCTTCCTGGCCCTGGCGCTGTGGAGCCTGCCGCCGCGAAACTGGACGCGCGCCACGCTGGTCGCCTGGATCGTCGGAACGCTGGGCGTGCTGGTGCTGATGGGTGGCGGGGTGCTGGGGCTGAAGGAGGTCTCGACCTCTGACTGGGGCGGCCTGCCAATCACCCTGCTGCTGACGGTGATCTCGCTGGGCCTGGGCTTCCCGCTAGCCGTGGTGCTGGCCTTGGGGCGGCAATCGACCCTTCCAGTGACCCGAGCGATCTGCGTGGTCGTCATCGAGATCGTTCGCGGTCTGCCGTTGCTCAGCATCCTCTACGTGGCCGCGATCATGCTGCCCATCATGCTTCCCGACGGCATGACCATCGACAAGCTGCTCCGCGCCCTGGTCGCCCTGACGGTGTTCTCTGCCGCCTATCTGGCCGAGGTGCTGCGGGGCGGCCTGCAAGCACTGCCGCCCGGACAGTCGGAAGCCGCGCGGGCCTTGGGTCTGTCCTGGCTGCAGACCACGCGGCTGATCGTGCTGCCACAGGCCATCGCCAAGGTCATCCCGCCCTTGACCAACACGGTGGTGGTGATTGTCAAGAATACCAGCCTGGTGTTGGTAGTGGGCCTGTTCGACCTGCTCAGCTCCGGCCGCGCGGCGCTGTCGGACCCCGCATGGCCCGGCCCCTATGCCGAGACCTACCTCTTCATCGCCCTGATCTATTTCGTGATCTGTTTCGGCGTCTCCCGCTACGCCCTGTGGCTGGAACGGCGCCTGTCCTTCGGAGCGACCCGATGACCGCCTCCTCATCAGCCGTCGAGCTCCTCGGCGTCCACAAGTGGTACGGCGACTACCACGCCCTGCGCGACATCAACCTGACCGTGGCCAAGGGCGAGAAGATCGTGGTCTGCGGGCCGTCGGGCTCGGGCAAGTCGACGATGATCCGCTGCATCAACCGGTTGGAGGAGCATCACCAGGGCCAGATCCTGGTCAATGGCGGCGCGCTGACTAGCGACCTGAAGGCCATCGACGCCGTACGCCGCGATGTCGGCATGGTGTTCCAGGGCTTCAACCTCTTTCCGCACCTGACCATCCTGGAAAATTGCACCCTGGCCCTGACCTGGGTGAAGAAGACCGCAAGGAAGGAGGCCGAGGCGATCGCGATGGCCTATCTGGAGCGGGTGCGAATCCCTGAGCAGGCCGGCAAATATCCGGGCCAGCTGTCGGGCGGCCAGCAACAGCGCGTGGCCATCGCCAGGTCGCTGTGCATGGACCCCAAGATCATGCTGTTCGACGAGCCGACCTCGGCGCTGGACGCCGAGATGGTCAAGGAGGTGCTCGACATCATGGTCGGCCTCGCCGAGGACGGCATGACCATGCTGTGCGTCACCCACGAGATGGGTTTCGCGCGCCAAGTCGCCGACCGCGTGGTGTTCATGGACGCCGGCCAGATCCTTGAGGTCGCGCCGCCGGCCCAGTTCTTCGCCAGCCCCCAGCACGAGCGCACCCGGCAGTTCCTGGGCCAGGTCCTGCACTAGCCGCTGGCTTTATCTCTGAAGGAAATCCTATGTCCGCTATCGAACAGCGCCTGTCGGCGCTCGGCGTCGCGCTGCCTGAGCTGGTCGCGCCGGTCGCCAACTACGTACCCTGGGTACGCTCGGGAAATCTCGTCCACGTCTCCGGTCAGCTGTCGCTAGACGCGACTGGTGGGATTAAGGGCGTGGTCGGCGAGGACGTCGATGTTGAGGCCGCGCAACGGGCCGCGCGCCTATGCGCCGTCAACCTGGTCGCCCAGTTCCGCTCGGCCTGTGACGGCGACCTGGATCGCCTGAGGCGCGTCGTAAAGCTGGGCGGCTTCGTGCAGGCCGGCCCCGGCTTTCACGACATTCCCAAGGTCATCAATGGCTGCTCGGACCTGATGGTCGAGGTGTTCGCAGACGCCGGCCGCCACGCCCGCTCGGCGGTGGGCGTCTATCAGCTGCCGCTGGGTTTTGCGGTCGAAGTGGATGCAATTATCGAGATTGTCTGACGTCGGTGCTGGACTGACCATCCAATCACCGTGACGGGAAAGTGATCTGTCGATGCGGGCGCTGCCGTCGCCGCCAGAACACTTTCCATGATGCGAGGCCAGGGATGTTAAGCTTGGAGCGTTCGAGTTCGGCATGAGGCCTCGACACGCTTTCATACAGGCGGCAAAACGGTAGGCGCTGCTGGGTCCATTGGCACCGCACGTACCAGTCCGGCGGGCTCGAGAGCGCTGAGATTTCGAAGGCGGTCTGCGACATGTCGGAGGGCGGTGAAGGCGCTTTCCAGACGAGCTCGCAGCTTGAGAGTGCGGCTAGAGCGGTAAGGTGCTGAACAGGTGGAGTTCGACCGAGTCGTTTCCCGGCGCGGGGCGTAAGAGATGAGGCCATCGGAAACGACGATCAAAAGGCTCTTCGCGACTTCGGGGAACCTCTGTGCCTTTCCAATGTGCGACTCGCCCATCGTGGAAGCCGTCGGGACGATCACCGGCGAAATCTGCCATATTCGCGCGAGAAGTGAGGGTGGCCCCCGCTTCGACGTTACGCAGTGCGAGGATGAACGACAGGGCTTCGACAATCTTGTTCTGCTGTGCCGCCGGCACCACAAGATGGTGGATGCCGAACCCGATGTGTATTCAGTGGAGGCACTAGAAGAGATCAAGCGGATACGAGAGGCGGAGATGGGGCGGCCTGAACAGGCTACCGATGCCTTCTACGCGAAGATACTCCTTGGTGACCTCCGGCGTATCGAGGTGAGCAACAATAGCGGCAATGTCGTCATCGACAGCCCAGGGGCCATCATAGCCTCAACCGTTAATGTGAAGAGCATCCGTAGAACGGTGAAGATCCAACCGGTGCCAGGCACTATAGGGGCCGATCTAAAGGCGAGCCGATATATTCAGTACCTGATCGGCCGATACAATGAATTCGCGAGCGCGGATAGAGCGCGCGACACGAAGTTTAGCTACGGGGCTATCTCCAAGAATATTGAAGCTAACTTCAAAGGGGCTTGGAGGATGCTGGCGATCGACGACTTCGACGCTCTGTGCGCCTATCTTCAGCAGAGGATCAGCCGAACGCGCATCGCTAAGGCGAACGCGGCCAAAGGGATGAAGGCCTTTTCCAGCTTCGAGGATTACGTTCAAACAATCGGCTGAACGATGATGCGGGGCAATAAGGTAGGCCGGCGGAGACCCGCCGCCAGCGTCGATCCGAGCACGATCTCTTGGCGCGGGGCCGCCGATTGCGAGCGGACACCTCGAAAGCGGTCCAGGCGACCTCGTCCGCGTTGTTCGGGCGACCACGTGCTTCTGGCTTGGCTGACCTTTGCCGATGGCGGTGATCGATCTGCGCTATCGGGTTGCGACAACAGGCGGGGAAACAACGTGACGGACGCCGAGGAATTTGACGATGAGCGGGACGATCAGCCGCGCTATCGCGATGTCGCCGAGATCGGCACGGCTGACCTCTACGAAGCGCTGATGAGCTTGGCCGGCTTTGCCGCGAACCCTTTCCTAGCCATGCAGGCGAGCCAGCTTTGCCTCGTTGATAATTCGCTCAACGCGCTGGAGCAGGAGGTGATGCGCCATCAATTCGATGACGAGCCGCCGCACGGGAAGATTGCGCTCTTAGGCGCCCTTTCGCCGATGTGGATCTACGCGGCCTACGAGCTGTTGCGGACGTGGCGCCAGCGCTGCGAAGAAGTCATCAAGCTTGCCGAGAATTCAGGGATCGACCTCAAGGCCGCTCACCTCGAGCGGGACCTGGGATATCGCCACTACGATTGCGAGCTGCGCGCGCAGCAATTGCGTGATGCCCAGGAGCGACCCGAACTTGTTGAGCAGATGCGGCTTGACCTGCGGCGGACGGAAATGGGGTTCACCACGCTCGAGTTCATCCGCGTCGCGCTTGCCAAGCACGAGGTGAGTAAGAAGGGCAACAAGAAGCCCATCGCGTTCGCTCCGGGTCTTGCACGTCCTAACCGCTGGTGCGGCTCGATGGAGTATGAGCTGAGCAATGGCGGCGCGATCATCAACTATGTGACGCGCCGCGACATCGCCGAGACCATTCGATTTACCCCGGCGGCGGAAAATCCGAGCGATGAGGATCTGGCTGACTTCCGGGCGTATATGAACCCGCCTGATGTCGAGCCGCCGGCGGGGTGATGGCCTCATGAGCGATCAGATGAAGCCAGAGCGACCAAAGACCAAGGCTTTCGACCTACTCGCCTCGGTAGCCGCTTTTGCGCGCGAACATGCCATCGCGCTGAATGATCCGTCGTTGGTCGAGCGGTTCGTCGCCGACGCAACGCCAAAGCTGGAGGAGGCGTTGGCGGACCCAACGCTGATTCATGGCTCGCGAACCGAGCGTCTGTTTGAAGCGACGGTGCTTAGCCTGGGCCAATTTCGATTGCTGAAGACCGAGGATGTTGGTCGCGTCCATGCCGCAAACACCTGCCGAGCGCCGGATTTCCGCGTCGTTCTTGATGACGGCGAGCAGTGGTTGGTCGAGGTCAAGAACGTCCGAGGCAAGGAGCCCTTCAAGCAGAAAGTGCAGATGTCCGCGGCCTACCTGACTTCGCTCCAGACCTATTCCGACATGGTTAGAGCGACGTTGAAGCTGGCGATCTTCTGGTCGCTCTGGAACATCTGGACCGTCATCTCGCCGGATCGCTTCCGCCGTCCGAACGGTGGCCTGCGCGTCACAATGAAGGATGCGGTGCTCGCCAACGAATCCGGAAGGCTCGGCGAAGTGATCATCATGACCAAGGCGCCACTGCGCCTGGTGCTCGGGGCATCGACTGATATGCCGCGTTCGCTGAGCGCGGAGGGGCTGGCCAATTTCATCATCGGGTCGGCGAAACTCTACAGCGGCCACATCGAGTTGACGGATCCCAGGGATCGCAAGCTGGCGGAAGTGCTCCTGTTTTACGGGGAGTGGTCGGTCGAGGGGCTGCACGCGATCACCAACGGGGGCGCGTTCGGGGGTGTCGAGTTTGTCGCAACGCCAGAAGAACCGTCCGATCAGGGCTGGGACGGCATAGGCTGGGCCAGCCGCATTTTCAGCCGGTACTACGCCGCGCAGACGATTGATGGCGACCAGGTCATCCAGCTCCATGGGGAGGCCGCCCCGGAATGGTTCGCGCCACTTTCGGATTGGGATTTCAAGAACAGCAAGCTGCCGCTCTTGCTGGGGCGGGTTCAGTCGCCGGATGACCAGGCGCGCGGCGATCCGGAACCTGCTGTCTGATTTCGCTTCGTGAGTCGGCATTTGAGCGCCGGCGTTCGAATCCGGTCAGTCGTCGACCGGCTGTTCCAGCGGTGGCAGCGTCCAGCCATCGGACTGGAGGAAGGTGAGTACGTCTTCGTATTTATCGGCGCGGCGCACGCGGCGAACGTGTTGGTAGAAGCGATTGCGCGCGTCGTGGGTCGGCCGATCACCGGGCGCTGCATTGCGTAGCACACCGAGCAGAAGCGTATCCGTTTCGGCCGCATCCCAGTTCTGCCCGTTGTCGATGACGGCATCGAGGAGTTGGTCAAGCTGTTGGCGGCTCAGGCGGCCGGCGAACGGCGTGATGAGGTCGCTGAAGTTCACCTCTGATCCGCGCCAGCTGCCAGAAGCTTTGTAGTGCTCGACTGCCCGAGGCCACAGTTCGGCGAGGGGCTGAGAGGCGATTGCGGCGGCCAAATTTTCCCGATTGAGGCCGGCTATCAGCGGAACTAGCGCCGCTCGGAATTGCGGGACGGTCACGCCTGCCAGGATGCGGTAGTCGGAGAGCGCCGCAGGGTCGGCGTTGTCGATGGTTGCTTGCAGGGCTGTGCGCGTCGGCTCCTGCAGCTGTGGCCAGAAATCGGGAAAAGCGGCGATGAACGCGATGGCGCGAGGGCGGTTCGCTGGCTCGAGGTTGTCCATCAGCCTGACGATAGCCAGGGAGATATCCGGCCAGGCGTCAGCAGCGCGTTCGCGCACCGCGACCAGTGAGGGGATGATTTTGCGATGGAGCGGCTCCCATTGCGCGGGCACGCCCTTGAGAAGGGATTTCGCCAGCACCGTGCCGAAGTTGCGGACGTTTTGAGCGCGCACGCGCGCCAGGTAGCGCTGGTCGACATAGTCCAGGATGCGTTCGTAGTCCGTTGGAAAGCCGGGCGACTGCACGTCGACATCATACAGCTCGAAGATCGCTTTGCCCTGCAAGGGCTCCTGCGACAGCACGAGATCGACCGCATTGACGAGGTGAAGCCGCACCAGCTCGGGCGATGGCGAGAACAGATCCGCCTCGGCGGAGAAGGCCGGATGCGCGCAAAGATGTCTGTCCTCGCGCAGGCGATCCAGATGCGTTCGGGCGATGCGATTGACGACCTGGGTGTTGGCCGTTGCGTCTTCGAGGATGCCGCCCTCGAGCTGAAGCAGCTTGGGAATGTCGCCTGTGACGGTCGCGTTGTCCCACGCCTGAAGGAACGCCGTAGCGGCCGCATCGCCCATAGCGCTCAGCTCGCGATACTTGGCGATCAGGTCGTAGACAAGGGCGACCCAGGCTGAGGTGAGCGCACCACGCAAAGCGCCGGCCTTGTAGGCCTTCACCGCATCAAGAAAATACACCTTCGACTGCGGATGCCGAATTCTGGTGATGAGGATGTCGAGATCAACAAATCCGGTGTCCAAGGTTCAGGCCCCTCCAATGATATGTCGTTCCGCGCCTAGCGGGATGATCCAGCCGCCAGCGCGATCCGGTCGCGCGACTTGATCGGGGCTCACCGTTTCGGCCAAGCGACTACGAATGCTCGCCGCTTCGCCATCAATGGCCGCACGGACCAGATCCCGGTCCACGCCGACGAAAACCGGACGAAGGTTGAGCCGGGCCAAGGCGTCCTGATCGACGGTGCTGGCGATCGCGTCGGTGATCGGACCAGCCCGCGTCACGATTCCTCCCACTAGGCCGCCGATATCGTGGGTCTTTTCTATTTTGCCTATCGGCGCACCATCAAGGATCGCGCGTGCGCGAGCGGAGGTGTCCTGGAGCGGTCGCGGAAAGGCCTGGCGTGTGAGCGTGCGCAGCGCCTGTGCGAGTTCGGCGTGGCCAAGGGGTTCGATTAGGTTGGCGACATGCAAGCGGAAAAGCCCGATGAACGGGGAGTCCTTGTCTTGCGGATCAATGAGATCGCCCTCGTCGATGGGATCGCGAACCGACAGGTGCGCATCAGCGGGATTGGCATTAGCCACGCCCCAGCGGGTGGCGACCGCGATCCGCTTCACCGTGACCTTTCGGCCTTTGACCGTCACGTCGATGCGTCCGGCTTGTGTCCAGGCACGGGCCAGTGCTTTCGCGGGTCCCCCCGGGTCATGACAGCCCTTGGCCTCCGCGATCGTGAGAGAGGTCAGATCGGATTTGCATGCGATCCAGTCGGGGAGGTCGCCTCGGGCGAGGCGCTTGATCCTGGCCTGCTTGCGACGGTCCAGATCGATCACATGGTTGCCAAGGTGGGCGAACACGGAGAGGTCGAAATATCGCTCGAGATAAGCGCGGGCGACGAACCGTCCAAACAAGCCCGACAGCGCGACCTTCACCTCGCGCGCCTGGCCGAGCGGCTGTTTGAAGAGGAAGGATGTGCCTGCGCCCGTCGGGGCGAGGAGAGCATCCAGGATCGACCATGCGCCGTAGGCTGCGCCAGGCGTCTGAAGCACTTCGCGAATGCCGGCGTCTTCGATGTCAGAGACGTCCAGCGCGATGGTCGCGCCCGGGGACGGGTCGAGGGAAGGCGGCGTAAAGTTGTAGATGAAGGTTCGAGTCATAGCGCCAGCGCCCGCTTGAGATCATCGTGCTCGAAGGCGCTGGCCATCCAGGTAATTTTGGTGAAAAGGGAGCCTGTCGCCTTTGTGGTGTCGCGCCATGTCGCGGTCACGGTCTCTACCTCTTCGATAAATTGCGCGGGCCTGCTGCAGCGTGACGCGAAAGATTTCAGAGGTGCCTCAAACAGGCCGCCAACAGGCGGGCGAGGCGTGCCCCTGTGTGAGTTCAGGAATGGAGCGTCCTCATCAGCGCAAGCGGGCAATGTTTGCGACGTAGCCGCGCAAAGAAGTCGGCTGCTTGACTTGGCCCCAGCACCGGGCGCTCGCGCTCGACACCTTTCGGAGGATCAGGAGGTCGAGATCAGGATCGAGGCCGGCGACCACCGCCTTGCCAACCACGTCGATGTCATCACCGGCTTCGAACAGAATGAACGAGGTCGTCTCGTCCCAGTAACCCGCGTCAAGTTTCTGGACGGCCGCATATATCGACTGGCGGCGAAGAGACTCGACCCCTTTTGATGCGGAACGGTCAGTCGCGACCGTGAAGCTCAGCCAGTAGTTTGCAGTTGCCATATCGCAGCACCCCGTCGCGTCGAACACTCGACCATCGGAGATATGGATAAGGCAAAGCTGTCTCGCAACCACAGGGTGGTGATGGCGGAAGGTTCGCGGGCATCGGGTGGCACGCTTATAGATGGAGGCGCTGCCGTTCTGTTGGGGGCCAAACTCCGCAGTTGGAGCTTGGCTTGCGACCATCCGCGCCGCTCACGTCGCGTCAAAAGGGCGTAGCACGGCCATAGCTGCGGAGGATCTCACGGATCTCCAAGCCTTCCGGAGACATCAGGTCCTCCTTCGCCGCCTTGAGACTCTGGAGCGGTAGAAAATGGCCCTGTGCCCATTGCCAAAGGAAACGTGCTGGCCCCGCTTGGAGCTCGAGGCTAAGCACCGCCAGTACCTCGGCCCAGGGGCGGGACCTTTCTCTGGTCATTGCTGTGAGTAAGGCGCTGGTTGCCTTCATCACCTTCAGATGGGTCAGGTCCGGATCGCCCCAGACGCCGTTGATGAAGCGGACGACGATCGACACGTGCGAGATCATTTCCGCATGCGGCCCGCCCAGATAGCGGCAAAGCGCTGTGAAGTCGGACAGAGCTTCGCTGTCATCCTCAAGAAGCGTGAGGCGCAGCGTCACGGCGTCGATTCCGAGATGACCGTGACGCCGCCATGCGAGCTTGACCATACTTCGGGCGTACTCGGCGACAGACAGCAGCTTGTGGTCCCGCGCCCACATCAGGATGGGCTGAAGCCAGGTCGAGGCAACGCCCTGCATCTGGGCCACCGCGTCGCGATAATAGCGATCCTCCGACAACAACAGACGATCGATGGCGAGATAGGCCGGGTCGAGGACATGGGGCCCGAAGGCCTTAGCAATGGTTTCCTCAAGCGGCGTCAGCGAGTCCGGCGCATCGACGGGCGCGATAACGCAGACCTTCTCTATGCCGCTGACGATCTTGTTGAAGGCGCCCAGTCGCTCGGCTGCTTGGTCTGCATCGAGGCGGTGGCCGTTGAACTTCCCGTCGCTCCACCCAAGGCTCAGGCTCTCTCCGTTATGGGGCGTGATACGGTCCCTCAGCCGCCGCAGTTCGTCCATCGTAGACTGGGCGATAGTCAGCGTGCCAAACACCTTCGCCAGCACATCCAGCGCCCCCACCGTCGCGACCGTCCAGACGGCGTAGGTGTCGAGAACCAAGCCTCCGCCCCGTTTGTCGCCGATAGCCTCCAGGGCCACGGCGCGCTCGCGTTCGAGCCCGACTGCGGTCGCGATGTCCCGGTCGCGGTTGCGCACATAGTCCGCGAACGGGATGCTACCGCCGCTGACGTGGACGGCGATCATGCTGAGCGGCAGGCCCTGCTCGAGGTAGAGATCCGCCTTCCGGTCGTCCGCCTCTCCCAAGCGCCTGACCATGTCGAGCGCAGGGGTCACATCATCCTCGGGCACAGAAATCCGCCAAAGGCCGCGCGCATTCGGGAAACGGGTCTCGAAGTTTTGACAGATGTCGTGGAAGGCGTGCAGGTATTTGTGCTTGATCTCCCGGATCGTCCAGGTCCGCACGCCGGTCAGGCCCATGTCGATCTCGAAGGTGTCGCCTACGGCTTGGCCGAGGGCGGGCTCCACGAGAGGGTGCTCCGGCGTCGCCTCGTTGTCGCTCGCCCGGGCCTCTCCGGCGACGACCAGAAACTCGGCCTTGTCTCCATTGTCGGCCGTCAGCGAAAACCAGGTATCGATAGCCACAGTGTCCGCCGCAGGAATAAGATGATCGCCGCTGTCGCCTACCACTAGACCGAAATAGGCCATGGCGACGTCAGGGTTGTCCGGAGCCGACCTCAGGACATTATAGCCGAACCTGGCGGCTCCTTCGGCGTCGCCAGCAGTTCGCATCGCAATGGCGAAGCGGATTTTGTCGTCGGGGTCGCCCTTGAGGGACGTGGGATCGATGCCACGCACGGTCGCCTCGACCTCATCATTCTGGCCCAACCGACGCAGCGCTTCGAGCAGCGCGAGGGTCGCGATGAGCTTTCCGGCCTGACAGGCGCGCTGCAGTGGCTCGATCGCGTGGCCTAGAGCGCCACGGTTGAAGTGGAACAGGCCTTCCGCCTGACTGTAGGCGGGCAGGGCCTTCAGCGCCGGCGCGAGGTCCTGGAAAAACCGCGTCCCTCGTCGGCGGACCGGAGTCTCGTTGGTATAGGCTCTGCTCAGAACCTGCAGCTCTTCGCTGTCGATCGACGTATCGATCCAACCGTCCAGGGCGTCGGCGACCACGCTCCAGTCGCCGCGCCGGACGGCGTGTTGCGCGACCATTAGGCGGCGGGCGATATGACTGTCCGGCCTCAGCAGGCGGCGCGCCTTTTCGAAGGCCTTGTCCTCCACCGCTTCCAGGTCGGCGGCCCGTGCGGCGCTCGCGACGACGATTGCGGCCCGCGGGTCTTCGCTCACCTCGTCCAGCAGCACACTAAGACCGGCCACAAGGTCTTGGCCTGACACCTTGAGCGCGGCGATGCCGCCGAGCGTCTCGACGACCGCGATCTCCGACGCCGGCGCAACCGCGCGGGCTTCGGCGTGCAGCCGATTGACATCGGTCCATCGCCCCTCGTTCGCGTAGTGACGAAATGCGCTAAGGCGCCCCGCCGGTTCTTGCTCCAGCAACGGAAGGATACGGCTGACGAGATTCTTGGCACCGGCGTCCAGACCGATAATCGCGGCGTATCGAGCCAACTCGGCGTCATCCGGAAACGCGTCTATGCCCTGCTCTGCCACCTCTACGGCCGCGGCCAGATCGTCCAGCATGTGAAGGCCAAGGAGAAGGTTGGCGCACAGGCCGACGCTTTCCTCACGAGGCGGCGTCTTGGCCCGCCTCGCCTTGTCCCAGAGGTCCCGGAGAGCGTCCGTCGCGTCCTTCACGCGGGTGCGGACCTCCGGCGACAACTGGCGACGGGTCTCGAACATTGGATCCTTCAAACCGTCTTCGAGGTCCGCCTCGGCCGCCATCCGCCGGGCGTGCGCATCATCGACGTATGCCGCAACGAGCGTTCTGGCGGCATCACGCCAGCCTGCGGCCCCGCGCTGGCGCATAAAGTTGACGGCGGCGACGCGGACCTCGGCGGCCTCCCGCAAGGCCTCGGGGACTAGGCACAGAGGATCCTCGATCGCCTTGTCGAACTGCGCCGCCTGAATGACGTATGACCCGAGCGTCGGATCGTGGTTTCCAGCCGCCAGCGCTTCGCTTCCCGTCGCCAAGGCCGCGGGCCAGTCGTTCCGCAGGAGCAGACCGAGGATTCTGTTGGTCGTGGCCTTGGGTTCCGTCGGGGCGTGGTCGAACGCTGCGATGAGCCGGGCAGCTGCGTCCGCGTCATCGCCCAGAGCCAGTCTGCAGGCGCCGATATTGGCCTCGATCCGGAACAGGATCCGACCGGACGCCGTCTTGCCCACGCGGGCAAGCAGCCGTTCAAACTGCGCCTGGGCGAGCGCTGCGTCGTCGTTCGACAAGAGATCGCGGATGTCGTCGATCTGCCCGTCTAAAGCGGCCTCCACCGCATCGCGCCGGGTGTTGTCGCCGACATGCGCCGCGGGCGTTGTGCTAACCAGCCGTCCCAGGTGCGAGCGGACCTCATCGAGAATGTCTCGAGCATCCCCGGCGAACGCCGTCTGGGTCGTCTGAAGCTCCGTGACTTGCGCGACCAGTTGGGCCCCGAAAGGGGTAAAACTGGGGTCGAAGGCCTGACGAGATGCCGGGTCTTCGGAGATCCGGTCTTCAAGGGTATTCCACCCCCAGATGTGGATTTCGAGATCCCGTCCCAGCGCCAGCTGATCAAGAGTGAGCTGACGCGCGAGCGCTTGCAGCGGCGCACTGTCCGGTGCGGTCGTGACGATGAAGAATTCTTTCAGCGGCGGCGTGAAGCCGAGCGCTTTGTCCACCTCGTCCCGAACCTCCTTGTCCGTTAGCTGCCCGCCAGGGCCCTTCAACTTGCACTGGATGCCTACGAGATGACTCGCGTCCCGACCGCGCCGTCCGCAGAGGTCTACGCCCGCCTGGGCCTGGCCTCGCCGTCCGACCCGCTGGACGTTCGGGTCGCCCAGGATGTGCCGCCACAGCGGAACGCTCGCACGCTCGAAAGCCTGTTCATCGGCTGGCTTTGGGATTTGGGTCGCGGCGAGGTGGGACATTCCGAATCGATCGTGCTCTCCGGCATCGCTAGGGATCGGATGTCGACAAAGTCATTCTTGTTTTGTTCGAATGCTTGCGCAAGCGTCGGCCTTTTCGACACTGGAAAATTGCGGCGCGTCGGCACGGTGTGGCGAGCTCGCAATGAGAGCGACTTCGTGCGCAATGATCAGGCTTGGGGGAGGGCGCCGACCCACTCCGCCGACATAGATTGGATGTCTGCTTCCAGCAGGCGGCGAATGTCCACTCATGGCGACCGCGATCCACAGACGGCTGTGAAAGCGCTAGCGACAGGCGCGGTCGAAACACCGCAAATCTGTGATCAAGCCGTTGTCGATTTGACGACGCCAGCCCGAGCCTTGATCAACTCACCCACGAACTCGTTAACGTGCCGGGCCCTCTGCGCGTCAGGCCGAAACAGCAGGTAGGACTTGAACAGGACCTCTGGCTCGAAGGGGCGGAAGATCACGCCGCGCTCGGCGAAGCCGTGGGCCGAGCAAGGGTTGATCAGGCCCACGCCAGCGCCCTCGAGCACCAAGGCGCAGACCGTCGAGGAGCTGGGGGTCTCGACCACGATCTCCGGCCGCGATCCGGCCTCTTCCAGGATCTGGCTCATGCGGCCGCGCGCCCGGTCTTCCGGCGCCAGGGCGATGAACTTGATCCCATGCAGGTCCATTGGACCGATCACCGCCTTGCTGGCCAGCTCATGACCAGGGGGCAGGGCGCATAGGGCGCGGAAGTTGCCGAAGATGCGGCTATCGACCCCCGACAGGTCCACTTCGTCGGCGGCTAGGCCGATATCGAATTGCTGATGGACGACCAGGTCGCGGACCGCCGACGACGAGGGCGTCTGCAGGGTGATGGCGATCTTGGGATGCTTGAGGCGAAAGCTGGCGATGGCCCGCGGGACCAGCGCCGCGCCGAGCGCGGCATGGCTGGCGATGCGCAAGGAGCCCGAGCCGAAGTCACGGATCTGGGCGGCCGAGGCGCGCAGGCGGTCCAGGCCCACGAAGCTGTTGCTGACATCCCGAAAGAACAGTTGTCCTTCGGGCGTCGGCACCAGGCGACCGCGCACCCGATCATAGAGACCAAAGCCCAGAGACTCCTCCAGGTCTGAGACGGCTCGGCTGACCGCCGGCTGGGTGATCCCCAGCAGTTCGGCGGCGCGCGACGCCGATCCGCTGATCATGACCGCGCGGAAAATCTCAAGCTGTCGAAAGTTCATTAGGCCTGCCCGTTCATGCCAACCATAAGGGTTCGGCATGAACGGGGGCAAGTCTGGCCGGTTTGGCTATGGACGATTGACGCGCTGGTGCTCGCCCGGGGTCACTTCCGGGCGGTGATGTCCCGAAGGATTCCATAGACAAAGGCTTCCCCCTGCCGGATCTCCTCGACCCCGGCCCGCTCGTCGTCGCCATGGATGCGGCTGATCGTGTCGGCGTCGGCCGGCACGGGACCGATGCCATAGACCGGCACCGCGCGTTCCCGCCACGGCGTGGCGTCGGTGCTGGCCACCAACAGGGTGGGCAGTATGGCGACGCCGGGCCAGGTCTTGGCCGCGCTCTTCTCGATCGAACGGTAGAGCGCGGTGTCCAAGCTCGACGGGGCGATCTTGGAGCGCTTGGCGTAGAACGCGGAGATTTCGGCCTTGGGGCGGGCGTTGACGATCTCGATCTCGACCTTGGGGTTGTCGATCACCTGGGTCAGTTCGGCGATGAAGGCGTCCACCGTCTGGCCCGGCAGCAGACGCGCGTTCAGCACCGCCTCGGCGTTGCCCGGAATGACATTGGGCTTTTGCCCGGCGTTGATCATGGTGATGACCAGGGTATTGCGCATCAGCCCTTCGGCGCCCCAGCCGCCGGCCACCAGATCGCGCGCCGCAGCCTTGCTGGACGGGCCGTCCTTGGCCGCCAATAGGGTGTCGATGGCCGTGGCGACCGGCGCCGGGCTGATCTTGGCCTTGGCCGTCAGGTAGGTGCGGATCTCCGGGGAGATCAGCACGTCGGTCTCATAGGTCTGTAGTTTGGCCAGAGCGGTGATCAGTTGACCGTTGGCGGATTGGTTGATCGGCAGGGGCCGTGACGAGTGGCCGGTCGGGCCGTCGGTCTTGATCTTCAGGTTCAGCGTCAGCTTATCGGCATAGCTGACCTGCATTTCCCGCACGCTGCCGTCCGGACCCCAGACCGTGTGGCCGCCTTCGTTGAGCGAGAACTCCGCATCGATCTTGTCCCAGTGGGTGTCGGCCAGCCAGCCGGTATTGAACGTGCCCTGTTCTTCGTCGGCCTCGGCCAGGAAGATCACATCGCGCGTCCGAGGTTTAGGATCTTGGGACAGGCGGATCACCGCCCGGGCGAAGGTCGCGACAGCACCCTTGTTGTCCAGAGCGCCCCGGCCATAGACGAAGCCGTCCTTCTCGACGCCGGCGAAGGGATCGACGCTCCAACGCTCCTTCTGCACCGGCACAACGTCGGTGTGAGCCGCCAGGAGGACCGGCTTCTGACTTCCATCGCCTTTCAGCCGAGCGATGAAGTGGGCGGCTTTGCCGTTGGGCGCCAGGATGATCTCGTTGGGGATGCCGGCCGCATCGAACAGCGTCTTCAAGTAGGCCGCGATCGCGCGCGTGTCGCCGGGCGCATTGGTGGTGTCGAAGGCGATCAGGGTCTTGAGCAGGGCGACGGCCTTGTCGCCTTCGACCTTGTCTACGCCGCTGACGGGCCGTGCAGCTTTGGTTTGCGCCAGGCTCGGCGTGGTGCTGGCGATCGTCGCCGTGGCCAGGAAGGCGGTGAGGATCGAGCGGCGGAACGAAGTCGCGGTCATGAAAACTTCCTGGCGAACGTCAAGGGTCGCCCAATGGGCAACCGGACGATCATGGCCTAAGGGCTCGCTGTTACAATTGACCGGCGGACAAGGCTCCATGTCCGCAGCTTATGGCTCACGGGTTTTTTGTGCCGCTGGGCAATGCGTTCAAGCGGGGGAGCGGATCAACGGCGGGCCCATTGAAACGCACGTTTCTTGAGCATTAGGCGCCCTCGGCTCGTCTCGATCGGCGGGCTTTGATCAGGGTCCTAGCGGTTCGAGGCGCACCGAACCCTTTATAAGGGCGGTTCGTGCCAACCTATAACAGCTCGTTATGGAGTGGTGCCTTCCGGTCAATTGTCATTCTAGCGTCATCCCCACACCGTCGCCAAGACCGGCGTTCATCCAAGAGCGCCACAAGAGGGGAACTTGGTTATGGCTTCGAACGGAAAGGGGCGCCAGCGCGCCTGGTTGATGGCGACCACTGCCGGCCTGATCATCAGCGGCGCGCCGCATCTGGTCTTCGCCCAAACGACGGAAGCGGCCGAGCAGGTCGAGGAGCTGGTCGTCACCGGCTCGCGCTTTGGCGGCCGCACGGCGGTCAATTCGCCCACGCCAATCGACTCCATCACCCATGAAGAACTGACGCGCGGCGGCGCGCCGAACCTGCAGGACATGCTGAAGATCGCGGTGCCCAGCTTCAGCACCTCGCGACCCGTCGCATCCGGAGCTTTGGACTTCATCACCCCGCCGACGATGCGGGGCCTTTCCACCGGTCAGCTGCTGGTGCTGGTCAACGGCAAGCGCCGCCACACCTCCGCGGACCTCAACAACAGCAACCAGATCGGCCGCGGCGACGTGGCCTATGACTTCAACTCCATTCCCGCCGCCGCTATCAGCCGCATCGAGGTGCTGCGGGACGGCGCGGCTGCGCAATATGGCTCGGACGCCATCGCCGGGGTCATGAACCTGCAGCTGGATCGCTCGATCGGTGTCAGCGCCCAAGGCCGCTACGGAGTTACCTCCGAAGGCGACGGCCAGGACGTTCAGGCCTCGGTCGGCGCCGGCTTTGAGATCGGCGATGGCGGCTTCCTGCGCCTCACTGTCCAATATCAGGACCATGAGAAGAGCGACCGCGCCGCCGCCGACACCCGTCAGCAGTATTTTGGCCGCGGCCCGACCGGCGCCTTGGTCGCGCCGTCGGCCAACTACGGTTCGGGCACGGGTGTGACGCCGTCGAACGGGACGCTCGACCCTCGCGAAGCCAGCTTCAATCGCGACATCTGGGTATTTGGCGACCCCAGCTACACCAACGCCAGCTTCCTTCTGAACGGCGAGGTTCCGCTGTCGTCCAGCGTCACGGCCTATGGCTTTGGCGGCTACAACAAGCTCAAAGGCTCCAGCTACAATTTCTTCCGCCGGGCCGGCCAGGACGAGACCACGCGCGCCCTCTATCCCGATGGCTTCCTGCCGCTGCAGGATATCCAGCTGCAGAACTATTCGCTGGCCTTGGGCGTGCGCGGCGATGACGTCCTGGGCTTTGCGTGGGATCTGTCGAGCGAGCTGGGCGCCAGCATCAACGACATCGGCTATTCCAATTCCAACAACGTCTCGCTGGGGCTGACCTCGCCGACAACGTTCTACCGGGGCGGGTCGCGCTTTCGGCAGTGGACCAACAACCTGGACCTGACACGCCAGTTGGACCTGGGTCTCGGCTCACCCTTCAAGCTCGCCCTGGGCCTGGAATACCGCAAGGACTTCTATGATCTGGTGGCGGGAGAGCTGGCCAGCTACCAGGCCGGCGGTGGTCTGATCCTGGATGGTCCCAATGCCGGCCGGCCCGCGCCTGCCGGAGCCCAGCCGGGCGGTGGTCTGACGCCGGCCGACGCCGCCGCCGCCGATCGAGACAGCAAGGCCATCTATGTCGAGATCGAGAAGGATTTTGGCGAGCGGCTGCTGCTCGACGCCGCCCTGCGTCACGAGGACTATTCGGACTTCGGCGGCACGACCAACTACAAGGTCGCCGGCCGCTTCAAGATCACCGACGCCCTCGCGGTGCGCGCATCGGTCGGTTCAGGCTTCCGGGCGCCGAACCTGGCCCAGTCCTATTCCGGCAACACCAACATCAGCTTCGTCAACGGCCTGCCCCTGAAGATCCTGACCCTGCCGGTCGGCAGCCCGATCGGCGCTCTGGTCGGCACCAAGCCGCTCAAGCCCGAGGAGTCCGACAACGTTTCCGTCGGCGCGGTGCTGCAGGCCTTCGGCGTCACCGCCTCGGTCGATTGGTATCAGATCAAGATCGACGACCGCATCGTCATGTCGTCCAACTTCCAAAGCACGGCCCTGACCAATCTCCTGGCCGCCAGGGGCTATCCGGCGATCGCGGCGGTCGCCTATGAAAGCAACGCCGTCGACACCACCACCAAGGGCGTGGACGTCACGGTTCGTCACAGGGCCGAGCTCGGCGCCTACGGACGCCTGACCACCACCTTGGCCGCCAATTTCAACGAGACCAGCCTGGATCGTGTCGCCGGCACGCCCGCCGCCCTGGCGGCCTTGGGCATCACCACGCCGCTGTTTGATCTGACCCAGCAGGTGCGCACCACCGACAGTACGCCCAAGGACAAGATCACGCTGAACTTCAATTGGGAGAAGGATCGCTGGGGCGTGAGCCTGACGGGCGTTCGCTATGGCGAAGTCAGCCAAGTGGCCTTGACGGGGAAGACGCCTGCCCAAGTCGCGGCCCTGATCCCGGGCTATGACGTGACCCTGGCGCCAGTCTCGGCGACCTCGGCCAATTCCGACATCATCCAGCATTTCGGGGCCGACATCGTCGCCGACCTGGAGGTCCGGTTCCAGGTCAACGACAAGTTCGGCTTGACCGCTGGCGTCAACAACCTCTTCGACCAATATCCCGACAAGCAGATCGCCTCGACCGCGGCCTCGGTGGCGACGGGGACCAATGGGGCCGATAACAACGGCATCTTCCCCTACGCCTATATCGCGCCCTACGGCGTCAACGGCCGCTCCTTCTATGTGAAGACCAGCTACAAGTTCTAAGCCTGAACGACGGCGGGGGCGGGCTTGAGCCGCTTCCGCCGTCCCGCGAATCTCACGGAGATCCCATGATCAATCCCATTGGACGCGGCCTCCGCGTCCTGTTGAGCGCGGCTGTGGTTGTGACGGCCGGCGTCGCCGTCGCCGATGAGCCAAAGCTCTTGGGGACGGATGTCTACCCCAAGGGCGAGCTGCCGCCGGCCTACGCGGTGAGCGGTCCGTCCATCGCCTATTTCAACACGCCAAATCGCCACGCCGTCCCGATCGACAAGACCGCCCCAACCGTCGTCGGCAAGGTCTCGCTGGACCTGGCCGCCGAAGCCGACGTGCTCGTGCAATTCACCAGCGGTCTGGCCGCCGAAACCGGCGAAGGCTGTCCCTGCTCCGTGCGGGCGTCCTTAAAGATCGACGATCAGCCGTTGGTCATCGTCAAGCGCGTGAACGTTGGCGCGCCGGCTGTCCAGGAGGTCGACAAGTACGAGCATGACCGGCAATCGGCCGACGGCTCGTACGTCTTTGCCCTGCCTAGGGGCCGCCACGAAATCGCGCTGGTCATCCATCAGGTCGATGGCGCGAGCTCAGGCCTGGAAGCCTACTACGTCAACCTACAGGTCATTCCGTTCGCGCGCCGAGCCGCCGCCCACTGAACGGGGCAGAGAGCTTACGCCCGTTTGGTGTCGTCTCAGGCAAGGCGGGTCGTTCGAATACAAGAAGGGCAGGGGCGCCTGGGGGCATCAAAGTCGCACGACCTGAGACAGCAGCCCCATGGGCGAGGTGCTCAACGGTCCTGTTCCCCCTTCGCGCCCACGGGGTGCGGCCCCCAAGGAGTTCGTCATGACCATCCTCGCCGAAAAGCTCACGGCGCTCACCGCCCCCAATCAAACCGTCGATGTCGATGGCCGCACCCTGGCCTATCGGACCTTCGGCGCGGGTCCCAACCTGGTCCTCTGCATCCGGCTGCGCGGCACCATGGACATGTGGGATCCGCTGTTCCTCGACAAGCTGGCCGAAAATTTTACGGTCACCGTCTTCGACTATTCGGGCCTGGGCTATTCGACCGGTACGCCGAGCTACGGCAAGACCGACATGGCCAAGGACGTCAACGACCTGGTCGAGGGCCTGGGCCTGGGAAAGGTGATCATCGGCGGCTGGTCGCTGGGTGGCTTCGCGGCCCAAGTGTTTGCCGCGCTCTATCCCGAAAAGGTCAGCCACGTGCTGGCCATCGCCACCATGCCGCCGGGCCTGATGGTCAAGGGACCTGAAGACCTCTTCCTGCAGACGGCGATGAAGCCGGCCTACAGCGCCGAGGACGAATACATCCTTTTCTACGAGCCCAACTCAGCCAAAAGCCGGGCTCTGGGCGACGCCTCGATGGCGCGCATCGCCGCGCGCGACACGGTCAAGGATTTCCCCACGCCGGCCGAGGTGTTCAACAACTCGGTGATGGCCTCCAGCGACCCCAGCACGCCGTTCCCTGATCCCGACGGCGCCTATTCGGACTTCTTCAAGACGACCGACATCCCGGTGCTGGCCCTGTCGGGCGACCACGACCTGATCTTCCCGGTCGAGAACTGGTACGCGGTCAACGATCTGTGGCCGACCCTGTTCGTCGCCACCTGGCCCGAGTGCGGCCATGGCCCGCAACACCAGTATCCTGAGCTGAGCGCCGACCTGATCACCACGTTCATCAAGAACACCCCGGCCGGCTAGCCGCGCCTCTGCTACCCCCTTCAACGGCTCGGCCGCCTTTCGTGGCGCGCCGAGCCGGTCTTGTTTGTCGGGCAACCCTTGTCGGGCTAGACGGCGCCGCTGTCGCCAGACCGGGCCGGTTTGGCGATCGAGCTCAAGATCAGGCGGCTACCCTCGCCAGGCGAGCTTTGCACCCTTAGACCGCTGAGGTCGGCGCTCGCCGATTCCGTAAGCTTGGGATTTCGCGTCGTGTTCAAGACCACCCGCGCCGAGGCGCTTGTGACAGCCCGCCGACTTCTACGGGGCTACGCCAGCGCGCCCGACCCTCGCCGCCAAGTCCAGCAGCTTTACAGCGCACTGGTCCATGGCCAGGGATGGGCGCCCAGCCACGAGGCGCAGATCCTGGAATTTGGGGCTTGGCTGCAGGGCCATCCCAACCTTGGCGAATTGAAGCCGCGTTGCGAGGGGCTGCTGAACAAGCTCACCTGACAACCCTTAGCCATGAGGCGCTGCGGGGCCGTTGCGAAGCGACAGCACGATTTCCCCAACCCCCGTCACAATTTCCCGGGCTTTGGCCAGCGGAACGGCTTTGCCTCCATGAACGACTTCGTTGCGCACCTTCATCCACGCGTAGAGGCGCTTACGCTGAGCCTCTGTGATGAAGCCAAGACCCACAGCCGCATCGAGCATCGAGCGCAGGGGCTCGACCCGATACTTGCTCGCCATGCTGGACGACGTGGTCATTAGATTGGGGCCGTTGAGGCGTTCGCGTAGCCTGGTCTCCAGCAAGGTCATCGCCGAGATTACCGCCGCTCGCGTTTCCCCCCGATCGAGCAGTCTTGCCGGTTCCGTGTCGAGACCTAACCCTAACTCGTCGGCGAAAAGGGCAAGCAGCTTCGTCAATTCACCGACGAAGCGCTCCGTATCGCCGGTCAGCGCGTCGCCCACGAGCGGATGAAACCGAGCGTCTGGCGGGAAAAAGTTGTTGGGCAGTCTGGTCGTGGAGTCGACCACGATCGTGCGGCTTATCCCGCGCGCAGTCGCGACGTCGGTCCCACGCCTGCTCAAGGCCTTGCGCAGCTCCGCTTGGGTATGCGCCGTCGTCGGCTCAACCACGACCACGGCGGCGCGATCGATTAGGGCGTCAATCTTGGCGTTGACGTTGTCGCCCGGGGAAATCACGTCGTCGGCCGTTACGGGCACGAACCCGAGCGCCTGGACGTAAGGAAACACTTCGCTGCGGTAGAGCGCCAGGCGATCTATCGGCATTGAGAAGAAGCACAGGCGCGTGGAAGCGTCGCGCGGCAGAAGGAGCTCTCGCAGCGGCTCCTCTTCGGTGACCTTGCTGGCCGAGATGACATTGTCCCGCCAATGGGCGTGAAGCTCTTCGAAGGCCTCAGCCAGGGTCTCGCCATAACGGCTTTTCGGACCCGGTAGGTTCACCACCTTTACCCCGCGCCGCTCATAGCGGGCGATCTCAGATGGGCCTGCATCGACCATGATCGCGTAAGCCATCCGGCGCGTCTTTCCGAGCCGGCTAGCGACGATGTTCCAGATCTGACGAAAATCCGGATCGTCCAGACTGTAGCCGACAAAGACGGCCGTCTTGGTGATGAGCAGGTTGGCCAGGTAGGTGGCGATCAGCGGATACCGGTTCAGGAACGCGTCGTAGTCTTCCTCGGTCACGACCAGGCGGCTTGGATGGCGAAGATCGCCATGGAGCTTGAGAAGGAGGGTGCCGGAAGGCGATCCGTTGATCGATAGCTGTTCCTCATCGACCACCGTGTAGACGTGATTGGGGCCGCGCTCGTACTGGCGTTCGAGCAGGAAATCGAAATTGGTCGTGCAGGCGATGTCGAAGGGCAGTTCGCAGAACGCTTCGTGCGCGCGTCCTGGCTGCGCCTCTTTGATGTGGAGAATGTCGATCAAACGCTCGATCAGCTTGGAGCGGCCAAACTCATGCTGAAAGGCTGAGATCGCGTCCAAAGTCCCCATGGGCGAAAAGTCGCTGAGGTCTTCCGCCAGAGCCTCGCCCAAGGCTGGCCAGAGCGGCATTTTGCGCCCCGGCGACATCTTGGCGTTCAGCGACATGCCTGCGCCGACGACAGGGAGCCAACGCCCGGCGACGAGGTCCGCCAGAAGCGGCTTGGGGAAGAGGTGAAGGTGCTTTTTCGCCATTGTCGTCCGTGAGAGCCCCGAGCCGACGAAGCCAACCCAGGCCAAGCTACGCAATCGCTTGAGGGCTGCAAGTCGTCTTGGGTCACGCGAAGGATGTGATGGCGCCTCGCGCGTTGCGCGACCGCGCTCTACGGCGCCGGCAGGCCCGACGCCGCCGAGCCCCACGCCTGCGTCGCGGGTCTCGTCCCATGCGGGTCACGATCGCTGGCGCAGAGCCGGACCTTCGGTCCGGACAAGGCCATCGCGCGCTGCGCGATGACTCTTTTTCTTTTCCTTTCCCCAAAAAGGGGGGTGGGCGGCGCGTCCTTCTAGGCCCGCCGCGGACATCGGCAAGCCGGCCAAGAGGCCGGCTCCTCCACTTCGTTCCGGCCCTCCGGGTGCCGACGTCCGCTGCTGCGGGCCTCTCCGGTCGCTTTCGCCGCCCACCCCCCTTTCCGGGGAAAGGATGTGGGGTTTTGGGGCGGGGACGGAGGCCTCCTCATGCGTTCTTCCGGTAAGGGCCGATCATCGGCCAAGCGTTCTGCCTCTTCGACCAAGAGCAAGGTCAGGGGCGGGATCGGACCCACCACCCAGACAAGCGACCCGCCGCCTGAGCCTGCCGCGCAGGCCCAGCGCGTGAGCCTCTACGACGAGGTCACAGGCCGCATCATCACGGAGCTGGCGGCCGGGCGCGCGCCCTGGGTCAGGCCTTGGGGCAAGGTGTCTGGCGCCGCGCCCGGCCTGCCGCGCAACGCGCTCACCGGTCGGTCCTATTCCGGCGTCAATGTCCTGCTGCTGTGGGGCGCGCTGATCGAGCACGGCTTTGACGACCGGGGATGGCTGACCTTCCGCCAAGCCCAGAAGGCGGGCGGGCAGGTGCGGCGCGGCGAGCGCGGAACCATGGTCGTCTATGCCGACCGGTTCACCCCCAAGGACGAGGCCGAACGCGCCGCTCAGACGGGCGAGGCGCCGGGCGTGGTCCCGTTCCTCAAGCGCTTCACCGTCTTCAATATCGCCCAATGCGAGGGCCTGGACGGGATTTGTCCGCCTGCGGCGCCGCCGCCCGAGCGCGAGACTATCCCGCATGTCGAGGACCTCGTCTCCGCCACGGGCGCCACCGTGCGCATCGGCGGAAGCGAGGCCTACTACGCTCCGGCCCTCGACTATGTGCGCGTGCCGCCGCAACCGGCCTTTCATCAGCAGATCGATTACTACCGGACCCTGCTGCACGAGCTGTCGCACTGGACGGGTCACCCCTCGCGCCTGAACCGTGACCAGACCGGGCGTTTTGGCTCCAAGCCCTACGGCTTTGAGGAACTGGTCGCCGAGCTTTCGGCCGCCTTCACCTGCGCGGCGCTGGGCGTCGTGCCGACCGTGCGCCACGCCGACTATCTGGGCGCATGGCTGGCCATCCTGCGCGAGGACAATCGCGCCGTCTTCCGGGCCGCCTCGAAGGCCAGCAAGTCCGCCGACTTCCTGCTGGCCTTTGACCCGCGCGCGACCGCGCCTGTCATGGCTGGCGCCAGTCCGTCGGACCCCGTCCGGGAGGTCGCCGCATGAGCCAGCGACTTCCCGCCCGCCCGCTGATCCCTGACGAGATCATGGCCCAGCTGATCGCCAACGGCATGACCGACGACGGTCGCGACCCCGTGCCCGTGCTCAAGCTCTTCAATCCGATCGGGCCGGGCCGCTGGCTGATCACCGAAATCGCCCAGGACGCCGACAGCCTCTTTGGCCTCTGCGATCTCGACCAGGGCTTCCCGGAGCTTGGCTATGTCAGTCGGGGCGAACTGGAGGCCGTCAAGCTTCCGTTCGGCCTGCGCATCGAGCGCGATCCGCACTTCGTGGGCCACATGCCGCTGACCCAGTGGGCCAGTCTCGCCCATCGCCTCGGATCGGTCTTCGCCGCCGAAGGCGCGGTGCGGCTGATGATCCGCCCGCCGCACGGACCCTGTCACTGAGTTTTCGCCATCCGCCCGCCGGACCCCGACCGGCGGGTGGCGCCTCGCGCCAATCCCGGCGCATCCGGTCCCGCCCGACAGCCTTGGACATCTGGACGGGCGGGACCGGCTCCACCCCTGAACTACAGGAGTAGACCCCTATGCAACTCTCACACGCCGATCCGCGCAACCTCACCCTGTCACCGCTCAACATGCACTATGGCGAGCCGGACCCCGACATCTCCGACATCGTCCCTTCTGTGCGCCAGAAGGGCGTTCTACAGACCCTGCTCGTGCGCGCCACCATCAAGGACGGCGCGGTCGTTCCGGGTCATTTCGAGGTCGTCGCCGGGCGCCGCCGTTGGAAATCGGCCCTGGCGGTCCTGGCCGAGGGGATTGAGGTCGATGAACTGCCCATCGCCATCCTCGCGCCCGGCGACGACGCCGCCGCCCTGGAGGCTTCGCTGCTCGAAAACCTGGCGCGCTTGCCGCCCAGCGAGGTGGCGCAATGGGAGACCTTCACGCGCCTGATCCGCGAAGGCCGCACGCCCGAGGAACTGGCCGTCACCTTCGACCGCACCGAGGTGGTGGTGCGCCGCATTTTGGCGCTGGGCAATCTCCTGCCGCGCATCCGCAAGCTCTATCGCCGCGAGGAGATCGATGTCGCCACGATCCGTCACCTGACCCTGGCCACCAAGGCCCAGCAGAAGGCTTGGCTTGGCTTGCTCGACGATCCCGAGCAGCGCGCCCCGCGCGGGGCGCAACTGAAATCCTGGCTGTTCGGCGGCGAGGCGATTCCGGCGTCCCTGGCGATCTTCTCGCTCGACGACTACCCCGGCCAGATCGTCGCCGACCTCTTCGGCGAAGATGCCTACTTCACGGACTCCGCCCTGTTCTGGCGCTGCCAAAACGAGGCCGTGGCCGCCAAGGTCGAGGCTTTGAAAGCCGAGGGCTGGGCCGATGTCGAAGTGCTGGAGGCGGGCCGCTACTTCTACACCTATGAGCACGTGCGCACGCCCAAGGCGCAAGGCGGCAAGGTGTTCATCAGCGTCAGCGCGCGCGGGGAGGTCAGCTTCGAGGAGGGCTGGCTGACCGCCAAGGAAGCGCGAAAGGCCAAGGCGGCTTCGGCGAACGGGGAGGGCGACACCGAGAGCGCGGCCAAGACCGAACGCCCGGAGGTCACCCTGGCCCAGCAAACCTATATCGACCTGCACCGCCGCGCGGCCGTGCGCGCCACTCTCACCGACCATCCGGGCGTAGCGCTGAGACTTCTCCTCGCCCACGCCCTGGCCGGATCCCGATACTGGCGTGTCGAAACCGATCCGCTCGGCGGCGCGCAGGGCACGGCCGAAAGCCTCGCGGCCAGCCCCGCCGAGACGCGCTTTACGGCCAGCCGCGCACGCGTCCTTCGGCTCCTGGGGTTGATGGGGGAGGGCGAGATTGTCTCGCGCGGCTATGCGGGCGGGCCTTCGGCGGTGTTCGCCACGCTCCTGGGCCTCACCGACGCCGAGGTGCTCGACGTGGCGGCGGTGATCATGGGCGAGACACTGGCGGCCGGTTCGGTCGAGGTCGAGGCGGCTGGCAACTACCTTGAGGTGGATATGGGCCAGTTCTGGAGCCCCGATGAGGCGTTCTTCGACGGCATCAAGGACCGCGAGTCGATCAATGCGATGTTGCGCGAAGTCGGCGGCAAGAAGGTCGCCGATGGCAATCTCACCGAAAAGGTTCGCACGCAAAAGGCCATCCTGCGCGACTTCCTGGACGGCACGGGCGACCGCCCCAGGGTCGAGAAATGGACCCCGCGCTGGCTGACATTCCCTGCGGGCGCCTACACCAGAAGGCCGTTCCCGCCCGCCCAGCGCGCCAAGACGGTCGCGCCCCTGCTCAAGCGGGTGCGCCCTCTGAGCGGCGAGGAGAGCCGCGAGGCCCAGGCCAGCGCCTGAAGCATTGAGCCTGACCAAGGCGCCGGGCGGCCGATCCGCCCGGCGCCTTCCAGTTGTCTGCGTCTTCGGATGCGGCGGACCCCGACCCGCCGGTCGGCGCTCGGGCAAACGAAATCGGCTCGCCACGACAGGCGGCTTGAGCGGTGGTCCAGCGATGGTAGAATCCGAACGCGCCAGGGGCGGGCGCCGTGTCGCGGAGAACGCCGATGCTGATTGGCCCTTTGTTTCTCGTCATGATCGCCTTGGCGGTCCTGGTCTTCCGGCTCGCGACCCTGGCCCTGCCGGTCCTGGTCGGCGTCGGCCTGGGTGTTCTGGCCCATCGCACCGGCGCGGGCGCGCTTGGCGGCTGGGTCATTGGGATCGCCTGCGCGACCCTTGCCTTTGCCCTCGCGCGATGGCTGACCGCGCCGGGGCGGGCGGCCTGGCAGCGGCTGGCGGCGGCGATGGTCTTCGCGGCGCCTGCGGCGGCTTGCGGGTATTTCCTGGCCCACGGCCTGATGGAGGCGGCGCCGTCGCCCACCTGGCGCGCGGCTCTGGCAGTTTTTGGCGCGCTCGTCGTCGGCGCCTGCGCTTTCACCAAGGTCTATGATACCGCCGCGGGGCCGACGCGACTCCGGGGGCGTCCCAACGCCTGATCGCGCGCCACGCTTGGGCGCGCGTCCACAAGGCTTGCGCGTCATCCTCGACTTTCAAGGCCCTGGCGGACAAGGCCGCCCCCGCGCTGGCCGGCGCGGGGCGTTTTTGCGTTTTCTCCACCGCGCTCCAAGCCAGGGTGAAGGCGTCCTTATCGTCCGGGGTGGCGGGGCGGCCCAGCAAGCGCTTGATCTCGCGGGAGCCGACGTCCGGGTGGGACAGTGCCAAGCCTGATATTGGCGGCCCGTGACCTGGCCGATGTTGAGCCAGCCCGCCCACACCTCGGCGCTGCCGACCGAACCGGGAAGTCGGGGAAGCTCTGACCGGCCTTGTCGCCGGGAGCCTGCTGCGAGCCGGCCATATGAACCAACACCTCGTTCATGCCACGCGAGACCGCGTGCCCCCAGGCCCGATGGCCGCACACCGCCTCTCGACTGATATCCTTGGCCAGCTCGAGGCAGAAGACGGTGCGCCCGCCGTCGGGGTCGCGGCGCGCGAAGGCGAAAAGACCCGACCCGCGTACGAACCGACCGTCATGATGGTGCAGGCTCATGAAGCCCACGCCGTCGATCACCACGTCGTTCGTCTGCGCCATCGCGGCCTCCATCGCTGTGCGGAACAAAGCTAGAACAAAGCCTGGCGAGAGTCGAATCCCGCCCGCGTCGAGGCTAGGTCGATCTTCCGATTCTTTCCCAGAGTGTCTTTGTCTTTGACGGCTTTCTCCGGTGGATTGAGCGGCCAAATCCCTTGCGCCACAACGGTTTGGCGCGAACCGGACAGACGCCTCCAACCGCCCGCCAGGCGTCTTGTCGTTTGTCCGCGCACCTTGGCCCGCCGCCGTCCCCCACCGGCGCCGGGCGACGGCGGTCCGACCGTAAGGCGTTTTCCCCCCTGCGCTGGTCGGGCCGCCGTCACGCCAAGGCCATCCCCCTCGGCGAGCTGGAGCACTCCATGTCAATCCTTGGTCACTTTTTGCGACCAACGACGAGCGCACGGCGCGCCGGATCAGCGACAGTCTGGGCACCGCCACGGAGATGAGGGCGATGAAAAATTATGCGGGCCACAGGCTTTCACCTTGGCTCGGACATTTGATGGTTTCGCGCCAAGAAACGGCGCGAGCGCTGCTGACCCCCGGCGAAGTCATGCAGCTTCCACCGCAGGATGCCATCGTCCTGGTTGCCGGGGCGCCGCCCATTCGGGCGCGGAAGATTCGCTACTACGCTGACAGGCGGCTCGCCGAACGTCTGCGACCGATCTCTGGCGTCGAACAGCTTCCCCTGGCCACTGGTCCATCTGCATGGGCGATCGTGAAGACGTCTTCGGGGGTGTTGGCGCCTGTCGACAAATCTGGCGTCGACGATGGCGGACTGAAGCAGGAACCGGAACTGGCGGGCCATGAGCACAGGCCAGGCGACCCGATCGTGGAACAGGTCGATCTCAATCCCGAGGGCGACGGTGACGAACTGCAGCAGGGGCGAGAAATGCAGCGGCGGTTCGCCGGTGTCGCGCGCCAGAGCGCAATGGATCAGGACGACGGAATTCCCCTAGGCGGTGACTCATGAAGATCCCCACCAAAGTTTTCCTTCCCCCAGACACTATCCGCAAGCTCGACGGCCTGTCGGAGCGTTCTGGGCGGGGTAAGTCGGAGATCGCCCGCGCTGCCATTGAATCCTATCTCTCGCCGGATTCAGCCGAGGCTGTTGAGGCGGCGATGACGCGCCGGCTAGATCGCTTGGCCCGCCAACTCGACGGCATAGAGCGCGATGTCACGATCGTCACGGAGGCGGTGGCGCTCCACGTGAAGACCTGGCTGAAGGTAACGCCGGCAATGTCGTCAGCCGAAGATCGAGCGGCCGCAGCCAAGGGACAGGAGCGCTATACCGCGTTTGTCGATCTGTTGGCTAAGCGACTGGCGGAAGGGCGCCTTCTGAAGAGGGAGGTGCTAACTGACGTTTCCGACGGCCCTGAATGACTCTTCTCGGACCTTGGGAAGGTCCGCTTCTTGATAGCGGCCAAGACCTTCATGCCGCCCTGTTGGCGAAACTCGGAAAGGCCGCCATTCTGAGCGAATGGACGACACCGCCGCCCCGCGCTTCACGATCGACCAGGTCGACTTCCAAAGCCCCATGGCCGACTGGAAACCCCGTTTGGCCGACCTCGGCCGCCGCCGGCACCTGAGCTATTCGCTCGATTTCGACACCCGAGCCCTTCTGCTTGAAGACCCCGCCCCCGGGTGGGACGAGGAGCCCAAGCGGCTGCACCTGGAAAATCGCGCGTCGCTGATCGAGGAGCTCGGCCAGGAGTTCGGGACCCGCTACCTAGACGGCAAGCTCAAGAACTTCGCCGCGATCAAGACCAAGCCGTTCTCGATCCTGGCCTATCACAACCGCCTGTTCGACGAGGTGCGGACGGCGTTCGTGATGGGGGCCTACTATCCGGCCCTGGTCGCCGCCTGCGCCTTGGGCGAGCGGACCCTCAACCACCTGATCCTGGACCTGCGCGGCCACTACAGCCACACGCCGGAGTACAAGAAAATCGCGCGCAAGGATTCCTTCGACAATTGGACCCTGGTGATCGACACGCTCAAGACCTGGGGCGTACTGCTTCCGGCCGCCGAAGCGCCGTTTCGAGCGCTCATGAAGCTGCGCCACAACTCAATACACTTCAACGCCGGCACCTACACGACCCTGCGCGACGACGCCCTGGCGGCCGTGCTGCATATGCGTGAGATCATCGAACAGCAGTTCACCAGCTGGGGCCTTCGCCCCTGGTTCATCGAAGGTACCGCGGGACATATTTTCATCAAGCGCGACTGGGAGGACGACCCCTTCGTGAAGACATTCTACCTGCCGCAGTGCCCGCTGGTCGGGCCAAACTTCGCGATCTCGTTCGAGGGAGGCCTGAAGTACCACGACCATCCCGACTACGGCGACGGCGCCTGGTCTGACCAAGAGTTCGCGACCGCCTTCAATACCCGATCGCCCGAGGCCGTCTTCAAGACCGGCTCATGAACGCGCCGGCGACGCCGCATCCCCCACCGGTGTGGTTGGACTAGGCGCCGCGCTTTCGCCCCGTAGCCCGCTTGGCGTTGCGCCGGAACGCCCAGACCAGGCGCGCCACCGCCGAGATCACCGCCGCCAACGCTAGCAGCACCTCCGGATCCAGCAGCGGGCTCATCGGTCCAGCAACGGGCGCACGCCGTTGCGCGCGAGCTGGTCGAGGTCGATGATGATCGATCGACGCGCCAGACCGCTGGGGTCGACCGCCTTGGTCGTGATCGAGAAGAACGCCACGCTTTCGCCGCCGCCGCCCGCCCGGGACCGCGTGGTGACGCCGGCCAACACCACAAAGCCCCGGGCCTGCAGGGCGGCAACATGGTCCAGGACGGACCGGTAGGCCGCGCGCCGATCACGGCTGGGCTTGCGGTCCTTGAAGATCTTGTGCTCGTTGAGCACGAAAGCCAGGAAGTCGATCCACTCGGCCAGGCTCCGCATCGCCTCCACGGTCGAGTCCTCGTCGCCAGACGGCACCATCAGCAGGGTTTCGCAAGCCGTCAGGGCGCGAAGCTGGGCCTGGTTGCGCAACGGCGCGACCTTTATCAGGACCGGATTGCTCGGCTCGCGGCTGAAATCCTCGACCATCTCCCCGTGGGGCCGCGGCAGACGCGGCGCGGTGAAATAGTCGGCCGGCATGCCCAGCGCCGCGGTCACCCTCTCCAGCGCCTCAGCGCTGACGGTTTCGCCGCGCTCGATCCGTTCGAGGGTGGAAAGGGACACGCGGGCGAGATCGGCCAGAGCGCTCTGCTTGAGGGCGCGCGCCTTACGGCCCATGATCACGAAGAAAGCGATCAGCGGCGCAGGCGGGGTCATCAGCTTCCCCGGCTCGGGCCGGGGCAGGGCGGCGATACGGTCGTAGAGGGAAGGGCGGGTCATGGAAGCTCCTTTCCTCCTCACGATCGCGGCAGAGGGCCCACCAAACGAGGCCTGAAAATCCTTCACCCCCCAAAGCCTACAGTGGAACGCCCCTCGGGGTCGAACGCCGGTCCCCACGCCGCGCGCCAAGCCCAGGCCGCGTGCATATGGGCATCGATCCAGTCGGCCAGGCTGTCGACCTCGTCCAAGGCGGCGAACAGGGCCTCGCGCTTGACCTCCATGGTCGGCCGCAGAAACGAGTCAGGCGTGCCGCCGTGTCCCAGCCAGTCCTCGATCTCGGCCTGGTCGGCGAAGAACGGCTTGGTGTGGCGCCGCAGGGTCTTGGGATCGTGGGCAAGCATGAACGAGCCCAGGTCGTCGGCGTGCTGGGCGCGGTTTCGGGCCAGAACGACCTGCTCGATGACGTCGAACCGCACAGAGCAATCGGTCCAGTCGGTCTGGAAGATTCCTCCCAGAACCCCGCGATACGCTGCCACGAACCCTTCCTTGAAGGCCTTCTTCTCCTCGGCGAAGGAAAAGCCGATCTCCCTTCGCAAGTCCTCGAAATAGACCTTCAAGCTGTCCGACAGGATCGAGACACAGGTCACGCCGAGCAGGTCAATGGACGCGGCCGCGTCCATCCAGTCCTCCAGATAGGCCGGCTCCCCGTCCTCGCTGTAGGATGGATCATCGTAGGGAGGCTCCTCGGCATCGATCCGGCGCTGTCGTTCCTGGAAAGGCTGGACGGCATCGTCATAGAAGCCGCGCAGGAACGTGGTCCGGCGTTTGAGAAAATAGGCGACGTCCATCAGGACGCGCGGATAGCGGCGAGCGGATCGACCACCTGGATGGAAGCTGACGCGAGATCGTAATCCAGCAGCACTACCCCGCCGAGCGGCCGGGCCTCGGCCAGGACCGCCAGATCCTCCGGGTCCAGGGCGCCGGTATGGTAGGCTTGGATAAAGGTCATGTAGGCGTCCATCACCGTCTCGGCCTGCGCCTGCGACAGTCCGTTGGCCACGAGCATCTTGAACCGCCCGCCCTCGTCCCGGTCTGTCCACAGCGAGAACAGGGGAGAATAGAGATCCGCCGCCGGGAGCTTGCCGCGACTGGCGACGCGCCCATAGCGCACCTCGCCCATCCGCCGCCCCAGGGTCTTGATCCCGCGCTTGAGCGCATCTAGGTGCGACTTGGCGATGTCCTCAAGGAAGACGTCGAAATATGCCTTACCCACATAGGCCAGCAGGGCCGTTGGCATCAGCCAGTCGATCGAGGCCATGGCGCGGCCGGACGGGCGCGGCTCGATCCGCAGGTCGAGCGCCTCAACGTCGACGGCTTGGCGGAACTCCTCCAGGAACATCGGCGGCACCGGCCCCTCATAGCTCAGCGCGACATGAGATTGTGACAGGCTCATCTGGTCCTCCGGGGCGAAGCCTCGTTCTACGGTCGGGGTTCGTCAATTGTGGTTGGCTGAAGCGGCGGTCCCAGGTTCGTATTTCTGAGGGCGCGTCTATCCGCTGCTGACGTCGCGCCGCCTCTAGCAGATTTCGACTGGAGGGCCTTGAGATCGGGCCATCGCTGACCAACTAATCGAGCAAACAAGGGCCTAGCTTGACCATGATGACGGTCGTAGGCTCCGCCGATGACGTATTGGCTTGAGGTAGCGAAGCGAGCAGGAGCCCAGGCGGCGAAGGACGTGCGGCTGGAAAAGGTCCCGTTCGCCGTCGTGGTGATCAGTCAGCTGATCCTGGCAATGCTACTGTTGGCTGGCGTCGGCCGCGACGCAGCTAACTTACCGACGCGGATCGCTACGGCCGCGCTACCTCTGCTGATTTTCCTCGTCTTCTTCCTCGCCCGCATGACGACCACACCCGTTGTCATGGACGCTGAACGGCGTGCCCGGATTGCCGAGTTGGAAGCGGTGGCGGAAGACCAATACTGGGCCGCCCTGGGCGGCGACAATGCCCGAAACCACGCACGCCTTCACCAGCTCAGGGAGCTCTACAAGCTCGGCCATGACGATGTGTCGCCTGACCTTCAAGCCGGTTTGGCCTGGCCGCCCATGGAGTGGCTCAACGACATGCTGGCGAAACAAGGCCTGCCTTGGCGCGTAGCTCGTATCGAGCGCGAGAACATCTATACGCGAATGATCTAAAGCGGTGAGCGAGCAGGGGAGCAAGACTCATGCGCGCGCTCCCTATTCAGTCGCCGCTGATGGCCGTCACCGTTGAGGGGCCTTGGTCTGTCCTGGCGGCAGCGACGTGACCGGCATCTCGCCGGCCGGCGAGTCGGAATCCTGAATGTCTGTGTAGGTGCGCTCGTTGACCACGACCGGAGACGAGGTGGACGCGGTCGGCTTCGCTGGCAGGAATAGGCTCAAAATCATCGCCAGCGCGAAGGCCACCACGCCGTTGCGGATGGTCGCGTTGGCCGCAGAGGCCTCGTTAGCGCGCAGTAGGTTGGTGATCTCGAAGTGCATCAAGGCGTCGGCGAGCAAGCTCGCCGACGCCTTGTTGTCGTGACGGATCAGCAACGCGAAGTCCGGCCCATAGCCAGCCCGTTCCTTGGGGCGCACACCCGAGAATCCAATCAGCACACCGCCGAACAAGGACAGGATGGCGTAGAGAATGACGCCAAACACGAATATCTTCACCACACCCGCGGGCATGGCGTCCAAGACGCTTCTGGAGGCGACACCCGCCGCCGTCACCGCCACCGATAGAACTGCCGTCTGTTTGAAGAGCTTGTCGTCCAGGAGCTTGGCCCGATCCCATTCATCGACCAACAGCGCCACGAGCTTGTCTCGTCCAAGGCCTGCCCAATGCGTCTGCCGAGGATCGACCTCTTTGACCTTCAGGCGCTTCGCCACGACTTGGTTTGTGAGGAGCCACCGAGGAAAAGGGACGATCTCGGCAAACAGGTCGGCCATGAAACTCAGCATGCGGCCAGCGCCCGGGCGATCGTGGCCGCGATCGGGCGCTCGGGCGTGTCGAGCCATCCCCATTCGCCGGTCGGATTAATTTCGATGAACACGAAGCGCCCATCGCTCAGCGCCAGGTCGATCGCCCCGTAGACCAGCCCCATGTGGCGGACAAGCGCGATGCAACGGTCTGCGACTTCCGGCGGCAGGGCGAAGTCGGGATAGTCGAGCTGCTCCTTCTTGCGCAAGCGCCAGTCGCCTTCGATGCCCGCGCCCTCGACCTCGACCGACACCGCCCAGACGTGATCACCTAGCACTGTGACGCGCAGATCAAGCTTGGGGGAGATTACCTTCTGCGCCAAAACGGGCGCGGCCCTCAGCGCCGGGGCGGCGCAGATCGACCAGTCCAGTAACTGGGTATAGGCGAAGAATTGGCGACCACCCTCCCTCAGGAGCACCGTGTCCACTGACTTGACGGCCACCGTTTCGCCTAAGGTCGTGGCGACCGGCGCGTTGGGGTCGTTGGTGATGAGGGTCGCTGGGGTGTCAAAACCTAGCCTCGCGGCCTGGCGCAGCTGCCAGGGCTTGCATTCGGCGCGGTAGGTCGCGGCTGGATCGTTTAACCAGCGCGCCTCGTCGAACAACATCAGGCCGCGCAAGAAAGCCGGCCACTGCGACCGATCGAGTTGCTCGTCCAACGAAAGAGGCTGATGCGGGATGTTGCGCAGGAAGGTCGGCTGGCGCCACCAGACCGCCTTGAGTGTTTGGTCGACGAGCCAGCGTTGGTCCTCAACGTCGATTTCCAGCCGAGGCTCGATTGGGTCCAGTCGCACGACCGCCGCGCCAAGGTCCTCGCGGTTGAGCCGGGCGTAGCAGATGCCCAGCCGATCGAGCTCCACGCAGATCCTGTCGGTCGGAAAGTCGTGAAGGTTGGCGAGTACGAGAACCTGGACAGGCTGCAAAGCCCTCACTGGCCTTTCTGGTCCTCGCCGGTCTCATAGTCGTTCTTCTTGGTTACCGTGCCGGTCATGGCGTCGTAGGCCAGCAGCCCGTTCTTGCCCTTCCACGCCCCGAGGGCGACGTCGTAGTGGGCGCCGTCCGGTAGCGGCGTCTCGTCGCGAGCGACGGATTCTAAGGCAAAACCGCGCAGAACGTGCATCTTCAACCTCTCAATTGGAAGCTTAACAAAGGGGGCAGACCGCGCCGCCGTCAACTGGTGCTCGCTTGATGAGGTCTAGAAGCGTCTGACCAGTTGTGGGGCGGTCTGCGCCTGAGGGCTCAGCGCGGCATGACACTGGACAGATATAGAAGAAGCTGGGTCAAAGGGTCAGTGCTGGGAAGGGTCTTGGGATGCGCTACGTCAAAGGCTGGAACTGGGGCGGGGCACCAAGCGATCCGGACGTTCGCGTCGCCTCCAGCCAGCTTCGCAAGGACAGCGCTGGCGAGGCTAAGAAAAAGAAGCACCACTACATCTCGGTCACCTACATGGAGGGCTTTTGCGCCGCCGATGGGCGCATCTGGACCTACCGCTCGGAAGCGCCCACGACCCCGCATCCCAAACGCCCGCCCGATGTGGCCTGCACTAACTACTATTACTCCCAGAAGCGCGAGGACGGCGCCTACGACCACAACAGCTTCGAAAACCTCTGGAGCGCGGTCGAGACTGTCTGGCCCGAGACCCTGCGCGCCGTTCGCGCTCGAAAACTCTCGCTGGCCATTTCGTTCAACGTTTTGGGCATGATGAGCATCACAGCTGTTCGCGTGCCGGCCGCCAGGCAGAGGCAGGAGCTGATCCTGGCGGCTAAGCTGCGCGCCCAGTTCGTGGCCGCCGAGAAGCTGGGCAAATTGCCGCCGGAGTATGAGCGTTACGCCGGCCAACTGGACACCATTCCGGTAGGGATCAGTCCGCAGCAGTCCCTCAATTCAATGGGAGACGACTTCAGGCGCTACGGCGAGCTTTGTTTCAAGCTTGGCTTTGAGATCCTGCACAACACGACTGACTTGCCATTCATCACCTCTGACAATCCGGTTTGCATCTACGACCCCCGAACGCCGCCGGGCCTACGCCGACCCTATGAATATGAAGGTGAGGTCGAGCTGATTTTTCCGCTAGACGCCAAGACCCTGCTGCGGGGCAGCAATCGCTTGCGACCAGTCAACCAGGTCGGCGCGCACCGCACCCTGGCCCACCGTGACGCGGTCCTAAAATATAACAAGACGATCGCACAGTTCGCCTATGGCCTGGCGCTGGCAAGCGATCGCTCGAGCGATAGCGTGATTGCGCGCCACGCCCCCAAAGGACCGACGATCGAGATCGACGTCACAGGTCCGCCGCAAGACATAAAGGTGATATGGCGTCATGCGTTCGGGCCCAAACCTCAGTTGTCGCCATTCATCGACACGCCTGAGAAAATCGCCCGCTTCGAGGCGCAGGTGGCGGCTCAGGCGTCTTCGGGGGCGGGCTCCGGCGACAAGCCGAGCATCAGGTCGGCGTCGACGCGCAGAGGATCCAGATAGACACCCACCCGACTCGGCCAGAGGGTGTAGAGTGGCGCGCGACGCCATGACCGATACCCAAGCCGCAAGTCCGAACGCTGCAGGTCCCGCCGGTGCCCGCCTGGAAGCCGGCGTGGCGGCCCACTACCTGCTGGCGCTCCTGCGTGGCGAAGACGCGCGCGGCCTACCCGGTGTCCGCCTGACTCGCGTCAAGCTGCAGCGCGCCGCCGCCGACCATCCCCTCGACGACGTCATCATCGAGGGCCAGAACGCAAGCGGCGCGACCGTCCATCTCGATATCCAGGTCAAGCGTCAGGTCCAGTTCTCGCCGGGCGACGCGGTCTTTCGCAAGATCATGGGCCAGGTGGCCGACACCGTGCGGCTGGGCGAAGCCGCCCAGGTCAACCGCGATCTGGCGATCGCCACCTCCCAGACCTCGCGCAAGATCGACGGCCCCTATCAGGACGTACTGACCTGGGCCCGCGCCATCGGGGAGCCCTCGGTGTTCTTCGACCGGATCCGCCAGCCGGGCTCGGCGAGCGAGGATCACAGGCGTTTCGTCGACACAGTGACCGCCCACCTGAAAAGCGAGGGCGTCGACCATGACGATCGGGCCGTGTGGACGCTGCTGCGTCGGTTGCAGATTTTGGTGTTCGATCTCGAACGCGACGGGTCGGCGCAACAGGCCCTGACCCGCGAGCAATGCTTCGCGGCCTTGGCGCCGGAGGCCGCCGGCGAAGCGGCGAACCTGCAGGCGGTCCTTGAGACGCTCGCCCTGGAGATTGCCACCCAAGGCGGCGATGTCACACGCCAGCAACTGCTCGATCGGCTCGCGCCGCACGGTTTCCAGCTCGCCGGCGAGCGGCGGTACGCATACGCATGCGCCACACTGGCGGAAACCTCCGCTCAGGTGCTGGCCGAGATCGACGACCGTCTGGGCGACATTGCTCTGCTGCGCCCGCAGGCCATGGAGAAGGTCAACGAGGCGCTCGATCAGGGCCGCTACATCGAGATCCGCGGCGCCGGCGGGGTCGGCAAGTCCAGCCTCCTGAAGCACTTGGCGCAGGCGCTCGGCACGCAGGGCCGCATGATCGCCCTCAGTCCCGAGCGCACCGAGGTCGGCGGTTGGGCGCGGTTCCGCAACACCCTGGAATTTCCCGGCAGCGCAAAGGATCTCCTCGTCGATCTCGCCGCTGCGGGCGGCGGGATGCTCCTGGTCGACGGCCTTGACAACTTCGAGCCGCCCGCCCAGGCCTTGGTGCGCGACCTCGTGGATGCGGCCGTCCAGACGCCGGGGTTCCAGGTCGTGGTCACTGCGCGCCTTTCATACGGCGTCGATGGCGAAAACTGGATCTCGGCTTCGGCCCGACGCGCGCTCGGCGTCGCACCGGCCGTGCGCCTCGACGAGCTGTCGGACGAAGAGATCGATCAGCTTCGACGGGCCGCGCCGGCCCTGGCGCCGCTCCTGGCCGACGGTCACCCGGCCCAGGCGGTGGCGCGCAACCTCTATCGTCTTCGTCGGCTGCTCGCCCAGGGCACCGAAGCCTCCGACCTCCGCACCGAGGTCGACCTGGCCGACCTCTGGTGGCGGACCGGCGATGGACCCGAGGCCGGCCGTCGGCCGCGCACGCGCATCCTGCAAGACTTGGCTGACCAAGTGCTCGCCGGGTCGACGAAGCTCGACACGCGATCGTTTGAGCCCACGCCCCTCGACGCGCTCGTCCGCAGCGAGACCCTGCGCGATCTCGGCGGCGAGCAGATGGTGTTTCGTCACGACATCCTTCGGGACTGGGCGCTCTTCGGGCGTCTGCGCGAGCGCCCCGAGGCGCTGACCGACACCGTCCTGACACAGGCGCCCACGCCCTCGCTTCTCCGCGCCGTCGAACTCCTCGCGCGCCACAGCTTGGAACACGGGGTCCTCGACGCCTGGCGCGGACTGCTTGAGCGTGTTTCTGCCCCAGGACGGCATTCGGCGTGGCGCCGCGGGGTCTTGCTCGCCTTGGTGCGATCCGAAGCCGCTATCGCCACACTCGACCTGGCCGCCCAGGACTTGCTGACCGATGGTGGCCGCCTGCTCCAGGATCTCATTCGCCTGACCCTGGCGGTCGAGGCCCAGACCCTCGCCGAGCTCCTCGCCCAGGCCGGCCAGACCCCGACCGAGGCGATGGCGCGGATCACCGGTCCTTTCGGCCCTTCCTGGAATCGATTGACCGCTTGGTTGCTAACCTTGGGCGATCGTCTGCCGTCAAAGGCGACGCCGGATACGGTGACGCTCTGGGCGGGCTGGCTGCAGTTCACCGCCGGGCGAGGTCGGTCCTCGGCGGCGATCGTTCGCCGTTTCCATGGCTGGCTCGTACAGGCCATGGCCGACAAGGAGGCCAAGGCGAAGGACAAGCTGTCGGGCTTCGGCGACGGTTTTGACAAGGGTCTCTATGCGGGCGTCGTCGAGACCTTGCGAGCATACGTCGTCGCCTTCGCCATGGCCGCGCCGGACCTGGCCGCTCCCTATGTCGAGCGCCTCCGGACGCTCCAGTACGACAGCCAGTCCGCAAACGATGCGGTGCTCGATCCGGGGGAGTTGCCCTCCGCCGCGCCGCAGGCCCTGGCCGCGCTCACCTTCGAGCGATTGGCCGAGGGCCGGCCGCGCGTTTCACATGGTCGCCGCGAGCGTTGGACCTTTCTTGACGGCCAGTTCATCTCAGAATCGCCATCGAGGGGGCCGTTCCTGGCGCTTCTGCAGGCCGACCCGGTGGTGGGCCTGGCGCTGGTGCGCCGCATGGTCGAGCATGTGATCACGCCCCGGCCGGCTACCCCTCACGTCGTCCCATCCTTGGGAGTCGATGACGACGACGATGCCGACCTTGTCCCGGAGGAGGACGAGGAGGATCAGGAAGGCGCCGATACGCTGCGCCTTGCGTTCGATGCGGGCGAGCGCGTCGTCACCCACCTGGACTACTACGAACTATCTCGCCCCGTCGGGTCGAATGGCTACGCGGCCGCCTCATCCCTGATGGCCCTGGAGGCGTGGGCCCAGGACCGTTTGGACAAGAAGGAGCCTCTCGCGGACGTCCTCGCCGACGTGCTGGGCGAGGGGCCCATCGCCTCGCCCTTTCTCCTCGTGGCGGTCGATCTGCTGCTCTCCCACTGGAACGACGAAGCCATGGACTTGGCCTTGCCGTTGGTCGGGAACCCGCGCCTGTTGGCGATGGATTTCTCGCGCCAGAACCACGAGCGAACACGCTATGGGGCGCTCAGTCGTGGCCTGGGAAAGCCCGAACCGGGAATGCCGCCGTTCACCCTGGACGACCTGGGTCGACGTCCATCCCGCCAGAACACCCTGTCCGGCGTGGTCTGGCTCTACGCGCGAGGCGAGGAGACGCGACGTCACAAGCTCCAGGCACTGATTGCGAGCGCGGCCGCCGAGCTGCCGCCTAAGAGCGCCTATTACGGGTGGGGCGATCCGACCTTCATGGCCGAACGCATGCTGCACATGCTGGAGCCCGAGAACTGGACCTCCGACGTCCATCCTGAAACCGGCGCGCCGGTCGTGGTCTACAACTCGCCCGAGGACCCTGTCCTGCAGGCCCGCAGCGACGAGGCGATGGACCGCTTGCGGTTGATGAACGCGCAAGGCGCCTTGGCCCGTGCTGTCGAGAGCGCTGAGCCGACGCCGGAGGCAGAGCTGAGCTTCGCCCTGGCCATCGCCCAGGGGGAGCAGGCCGCCTCGTGCTACGACACGAGCGCGTCGGCCGGCGCCGAGAACGAGGCCCAGAACAAGGCCGCCGCCGCCCTGGTCCTGGCTCGCGACCTTGGCCCCAAGACCTGGCCGGCCGTCGCCGACTGGGTCCGCGCGCGGGTCGTCGAGGGCCTGGCCGCCCAGGACCACATAGGCGGCAGCCTTCGCTACGATGTCGCCGGCATGGCCTTCGTGACCCTGGTCCATCTGCTTCGACGCGAATGGAATGAACACGACCTATCGGCCCTGCTGACCGCCGCGGCCTCGCCTCGCCACAAGGCCTATGCGGGCTTCGCCGCCACCTTCGAGGTGATCGAGGCGCTGGACTCGCGCCTGCCGGCCAGCCTGCTGCGCTGTGCCCTGACCGCCAGGGTCAGCAGCTGGCTTCCCTGGAACGCGTCCGAGGCGCTCGTCGCGAGCGAAAAGGCCGCGCGGGCCGAACGCGGCGAGCGCGCGGTCGCCGCCGAATTGACCTGGCTCGGGGAGGGCGGTGATCCGCCGTCCTGGCCCGCGTTTTCCCTGCAACGCCCGACGCCCAGGCAGGGCGTCAGGCTGCCCGCCTCCGCATCCGCGCTTGCCGCCGCCCTCGGCATCGCACCCGCCACCGCCACCGCCACCGCCACCGCCACCGCCACCGAAGGCCTCAAACCCGAAAGTGTCGAGCCCGAGGAGGGGGATTCGGATGAGTTCGACGAAGCGGACGCCTTCGACGATGGCGATGACGAAGATGACGGCGTTGCGGCCGTCCCCACCGTCGAAGACGGCGGCGCGGCCGAGTGGCTGAATGTTTTGCCCGCCGACGGGGCTACCCAGCGACCGTGGCGCCTAGACCTTGTACGCGCCTATGCCGAGTGGACCTACGTCAAGAACGGTGCCGGTCTAGGTCGCCACGCGACCCTTAACGGCAACTTCCGGGAATGGAATGAGGCCTTCTTTTACCAGCTTGGCTTAGCGACGCCGCACATGATAGCGGAAGACCTCGCCGAGCTTGTCTTCGAGCCGTTGACGAGCTTGCCCGACAAGCAGCGGCTCGCTGTCGCGCCGCCACTGCTCAGCGCGATCGACGCGGTGTTCTTCAATGACTGGGCCATCACCGCCGACCAGGCGGTCGCCTGGCGTGAAAAAATCGCGGAGCGCGTGCAGCAGACCTCCGGCTGGGAGGACCTGCGCGGAAAAGAGAGCGACCGCATCGAGGTCACGCTGGGCCCAGCTGTCTCGACCCTGTTCTTCGCGCGACGCCACGCCGCCGGGTCGTATCTGACGCCGCCGGCGGCCGATCGCCTGGACCCGTTCCTACCGAGCTTGAGCCGGCTGATCACCGACTGTCCGAACCTGAGCGTCGCTGCCGCCTTCCTTTCCGTGCTCGAAGTGAAGCCACGCGGCGCCTTCGCGGCTCCGCTTCTCGACGCCGTCCAGGTCTGGCTGACCGCCTTCCCGCAAAGCGCGGGGTTCTGGCGCGAGGCGGGTGTTGGCCACCGCACCTGCGGGCTGTTCGAAGCGATCCGGGTGGTCGAGCCCGATGCCCTGTTGAGCCTGAACCAGGATCTGGACGCCGCGCTTGGGAAGCTGGTGGCGCTCGGCGTCACAGAGGCCGGGCGTCTCGAGCGCAGTCTCTCGGAACTGCGCGCCCAAGCCGCCTCGCGCGGTTAGTCGTTCTCGGCCTCCAGGAGCCGCTCGGCGATCTTGAAGATGTTTTCGGCCACGGTCGTCAGGGCGTTGTCGCGGTCGAGCCAGGTGGAGACCGCCTTGGCGTCCTTGGGCAGTGCCTGCAGCTTGCCGAACGGGGCATGGTGCCAGAGGCACTGACGAGCGATGACGGGGATGACCTTGGCCTCACCGGATTCGTGACGCTCCATCGCGCGCTTGAGCTCGACGTCATAGCAGTATCGGGAGTTAATGAAGTCGACGCTGATCACTAGGATGATGATGTCGGCTGCCTCCAAGGCCTTGTCGATCTCGCCGCCCCACTCGTCGCCCGGCTTGATCAGGCGGTCGTCCCAACTCTCGATCATGCCCAGGCGCGTCAAGGGGTAGAGGTGCTTGACCAGCTCCTGCTTCAGGTCTTCGTCGCTGTGGCTGTAGGACACGAAGACCTTGAGCGCCTGCTTAGGGGCCACGCGGATCGGGAAGGTGACGAACCGGACCTTGCCGCCGTGACCGGGGGCGGGCTTGATCAGCTTGCGGGCCAGGAGTGAGGCCTTGACCTTGTCGTAGCGATCGTCCGCCCAGTTGAGCGAATTACGCATTTCGGCGTTGCTGATGGCGATATCCTGGCCGTCGCACAGCTTTTCGAGTCGCTCGAGGAACCGGTCGTCGAACGACTTGATCGCCTTGCGTTCTTTGACCGCCATTCCGTCCGCCTCTTTGCCGCTCGCCTAACGTGTGCGACCCAAGTGATACGCTCGGCAGCCGGCAATTGCCAAGCTTGTCCGCGAGGGCGGCAGGACGGGGCAGGGTGGCGAGCTGGTGCGGATGCATACGCCTGGCTGCTGCGCTATGTGGGCCGACTCCGCGGGAGTTAAGGGGCCTGGCCCATGAGGTTTTCGCCGAGCGCTGAATGTCGTGTTTCTGAAGGCGCACCAACGTCCGTTCCTGGCGCAAGGCGCATGAGGACATTGTCAGCAGGGCGTCAAACAAAGCCCCGCAGGAAGACCTGCGGGGCCCATCGCAGGGGGACAAGATCGCTGGTGACAAGGCCGAGACGGGCAAGTCCAGTCGAGGCACGAGCGACAATGGACAGGCGGTCACCGATCGCACGGCGCCGACTGAGCCAAGGGCGACCGGAAATGACCGGCTAGATCCAGTGCGCGCGCTCGCAGTCCGCCACTTAGGCCAGCGGATCCGAAACATATTCTCCGGCGTGTCCGCACGGCGTTCAGCCGCCGCCTCGGGGTGCCAGGTGGCGCTTGTCGCCGCCGGTTCCTACATCATGTGTCCAACGGGAGGGACCATGATGGATGACGATCTCACGGCCGCGCTCAAGGCGATCCACTCGGGTCCTTTGACTAACTACGTGCTTTACGCCGAATTGCCGACCGAGAACGGCGTAGACCAAGTCCCCCTGGAAACAGTCCGGTTGCCGCTCGTCGGTATCGATCCGCTCGCCGCGGCCGAACGTCTTCGCGGGCGGGCGAAGCAGACGCTGCGGGAGCTCAAGTTCGACGCGGAGGAGATCAACGCGGCGCAGATCGTGCTCGGTTTGCTGCCCGACGACGTCACGCCGATCTTGGACGCCTTGGTGAAGGATATGCAGAGCGGCGGTGGCGACTTAGCGTTCGTCGACTTCCTCATCTGGGAAGGTGCCAAGGCTCAGCTTGGCCTCGCGCCCAAAATTGTGGGTAAGAACGACGAAGAGATTACCTACAAGGGCTTACGACTCCGCCGGAGTAGCGCCGAATAGCGCGACCTAGCCGGCCGTCAGCGTCTTACATATAGCCAGAGGACTATTCTGAGGTCGTATCCGTTCCGTCGACCTGCGCCGCCTCGGCCTTTTCGGCCAAGGTGCGACCGGCCGCCCAGGTGCTGTGCACCAGCCAATCCTCGGCAAGGAAGAACTCTCCGCCGAGGGACTCCGCTCCGCTGTCCACGAGTCGCTTCTTCATGGTGTCTTCTCCGACGATGGCGACGGCGGCGTTGGAGTACGGTGGCGGTGCCGAGGTGTCCTGAGGTTTCAGAACTTCCCACCGAAAGGTGCCCCGGGGGTAGGAGCCTTGGATCTGATCGCGGCGGGCGAGGGGGCTCTTGGAGAAGCCGACCTTGATGATCGATCGGCCCTCGACGGCCGTGCGCGGCCGGCCAAGGTAGGCGGCGGCGTCGCCCTCCAACTTCATGATGTAGAGGTGCTTGGGCCCATCGGTCTCGCCGACCCAATAGGGCCTCGTCGCGGGCGGAACGGCGCGGCTCGGGGTAAGGGCCGTCTCCAGCGTGGAGATCGAAGCGTCGATGGGGCGACTGGTTCCGTAGATTTCAACCTCGTAGGCCTCCAGCTGCAGGAGCGCCTCGACCTCGTGGGCGGGAACCGGGACCCCCGCAGCGCCGATCAGCTGCGGATCGGCGCTGGCGTAGGTTTCGGGCAGGAGCTCCTCCACCGGACGCCAGTCTTCGGGAATGATGCGCCAGGCGCGCGTGGCCTTGAGCGCGAATAGCCACTTGCCCCGCGAGTCCGGATCGGCCTCCTTGCGCGCCCAAGCATCGCCCGAGATGAACCGACTAGCATGGCCCACCTCGTGCGAGACCTCCATGACGCCCACCACCTTGCCGCGCTCGTTGGCCTCTCCCTTGTTCTTGGTGACGTAGATCGCGACCAGGACGCCGGGCTCGGTCTGTTTCAGGAAGCGGTTGCGCCTGGCTTCGTCGGAAAAGCCGATGCACCCCCATTGGTCGGGCCTGAACCCCCAGAACGAGGTCAGCCATACGTCCCGACCGTCCGGCAAGCTGTCGAAACGCGGCGCAAGATCCTCAACCGTACTCCAGTCGAAGGCGAAGACCTCCTTCTGCGCGGCGTCGATGTCGATCCGGCCCAAGACGCCGCGAATGTAGGCCATGGCGTCGTCGGCGGGGTGGCGGCGTCCTTTCTTGACCAAGATGGTGGTCAGGGGAGGCAAGCCGCGGTCCGCAAGCTCCAAAAGAATGGGCTCCAAGTGGGCGCCGAGCCCGCGTCCGTATTGGTGACCCCAACCGACGGCTTCGCCGACCTGCTGATAGGTGACGCGACTTCCCCGCGCGGCCTTGGCCGCCAGGAAACGAGCGATTTGTAGCTGAAAGCCGTTCATCGGCGAGCGGTCGTCGACACCGGCGGAGGACGGGTGGTAGTTGGTTTGTTGCGGACCATTCGCTCCACCGGTTTGAAGGGCGGACAAGGATTGCACGAGTCGGTGTCGGCGGCATGGGCCGAGGTCACTCGTTCAGGGCGCGATCGGCTTGGACCATCGCCGTCTCCCTCCCGCCGATGGCGGTCAGTGGATTTGCGTCAGCAAGCGTTAGGTGGCGGAGAACCCTTGGCGAGTGAGCGTCCGGTTCCTGGAGGCAAGGCAACGGCAGCTCATGGCGCCACCCAGACCGCGCGTCGCCCAAGCTTGCGCCAGAAAAGCGGATGCAACGATGAGCTGAGAAAGGTGGTTTAAGTCTCCATGGGCGAGCGCCTACCCTGCCGCCATGACGCAAAAGACAATGCTGCGGTTCGACTACGACGCGATCGAGGGTGAGACCATAATTGCTGTGGTGGGCTGCACCGACGGGGTCTAGGGCCGGTGGTCGGTCGTCTCCGTGGTGTTCGGAGCGCGGGCGTTGGTGTTGCGCGGCGATGGTCGCATCCGGACCTTCGCACTGTGTCCAAAAGCTAGATTCCTGGAGCGATCTCAGTGGCGCTTGCCTAAGAGCTGGCTCGGTCGCGACGCCGCCTAGGTCTTGCGGCCACAAGGCTGGGGTGTCGGGCCGGCTTTCGAAGGCGTCATGGGACGGCGTCTCAGACCTTCATAAGCGGCGTCACAACGCCGAAACGCTCATCCGCAAACTAGGTAGGTCGTAATCATCTGGTTGATTAAACAATCTCACCCGCGACGCATCGGATAACAGATCGAGACTTTTAAACTCATAAACGACACCAATGCCTTCCTTTAAAGACCTAACCTCCAACAATGCCGACGATAGGGGTTCGTGTACCGCTACATCAACCAATTCTACATTCGGGAATGACTCATTTATCATAGTAAACACATCGGACTTAGCGCATGGAGCCAAGCTGAGGGACAGAACTTCCCTCCCATCTTCATGCGTTTCCAGGACTGATCGGCAACGGTTCCAACTACCATCTACAACGCATCCAAAAACGTTTATTGATTGCGAAGTATTCGGGACAGCGATGTGGGTTATTTTTACCAAATCATGAATGTCTATTTGGATGGGCACATGTTCCCCTTTCCGCCGCGAAAATGAATCGTCTCAGCCTTTGTAAGACCAAACACGCCGGCTTGGATATCGATGCGCGGGGAGACCCCCACCGTTGCGCCACCCTTGTAGTCCAGGCCCAGACGCAGACGGATAGCTCCGCTGGCACCGGTAATCGGGTTGGAGGATACAGCAATTGTACCTCCGTCAAGTGGGTTCAAGCTTCCCGTTGGATAAGGTTGGTCCGCAAGAATAGAAAGGCCAGAAAATACCTTCTGAGCGTCAGCCCAACCACCTTGAAGGTCAGTGTTGTACCGCCCACCCTGACGCCTTGGGTTATCACCCTTAGTATCTCCATCGGGTGTTATAGCGGCATCAATGCGGCAAGCGTCTTCAGCATTATTTAGATTTGTAAAAATGGGAGGTGGCGGTGCCTGCTCCGGTTGATCTATTTTTCCCGAATAGGAAGTCTTACATCCGCCCACAATGACATCTTCTTCTGGACCGCCGGTCGCGCCCCCGGTCACACAAGTAGTAGTGGCAACCACTTGCAGCCCGGTTGGATCGCTGAAATTGACCGGATCGTTCCCGACATACGCATACCAGTTAAGCCCGTCCCCGTACTCAATCGGATCGGTTTGGAGGAAGCGACCCAGCGTCGGGTGGTACATCCGTGATTTGAACGAATAGAATCCTAGCGACGCGCCCCAGGCTTGGCCGGTGTACTGGTAACGACCCTGGTTGCCCGAGCGAGGGACGCCATACTCATCGTAGGCGTTGATTGCATAAGCCGCGCCGCTGTTATCGGCCAAGCCGATCACCGAGCTGATCTGATCCTGGAGATAGTAGCGGCGATCGCCCGTGCCCACGCCGTTGTACCAGATCCAATGCTCATCAGGATTGGGCCCCGGGACATAGCGTCGGAACAGCGTCCCGCTATTGTCGAACTCCGAGACGATATCTACGCCTGAATAGGCCAGGCTGGTTGTACCGCCGCCCTGTGAAATCGAGCGCAACCGGCCGGCCGGATCATAGGCGACCGTCGTCCCACCGCCCGCCGTCGAGGTGCTGAGGTTGTTGGCAATGTCGTAGGTAAAGCCATTGACCCCATCATTGGCCGTATTGCCGCGCGCATCATAGGTCGGGGCGCGGCTACCGGCGGCGCTGTACTGGTTGAGGCCGTTGGCGGTGTAGGTCCCGGTCAGCTGCGCCCCGGTCCAGTCGTAGAGACTGTTCGACCCGGTCTTGGTGCGGATCTGGCTGGCCGGCGTATAGGCCATGGTGATGGTCAGGTCGTTGGTGGAGCCGCCGGCTAGGTCGTGGAAGATCGACGACAGCCGCGAGGCGTTGTCGTAGCCATAGCTGGTCGTAACGCCGTTTAGCCGCGTCAGGGCGGTGCGGCGGCCTAGGTTGTCATAGGCCACGCCCACCAGTGTGCTGGCGCCCGACTCCTTAGCCGCCGTGGTCCGATAGAGGTTGTCGTAGTCGTAGGTGACGAAGACGCTGTCTGGCCAGGTGATCCGCGTCCGATTGCCGGCCAGATCGTACTGGTAGGCCATGGCGTAGCCGTAGGCGGTTTCAGTCAGCACGCGCCCCAGCGCG
>Ga0247812_10000257_pt1 | contig 47755 bp, 37 predicted proteins | sample UWRJL149409B1_FD_178011 | JGI IMG/M metagenome (GOLD analysis project Ga0247812, IMG submission 178011) | Plant litter microbial communities from Arlington Agricultural Research Station in Wisconsin, United States - UWRJ-L149-409B-1 | ecosystem: Environmental > Terrestrial > Plant litter >...
CTGACCCACGTGCTCAATGGCACTCAGTCTGAACAGCATCACTCCGCCCGGCCGCGTCTACATCTCTATTATCTGATTTCGACGCGACATGTTCAATATACGAAGTCTGACATTCGGACACGAGCTGGTCTGTAGCGGCCACTACAGACCAGCTCGTGTCCGAATGTCAGACTTGACCCCGGTGTTAGATGGTGCGGGTGTATTCGGTGACCCACTCGATAGCGGCCAACTGGATCGCGTAGAGCTCGGCCGGCTTGAGCGACAACTGGTGCAGCATCAGCGCCAGCGTCTTGCCGTCGCGGCCCTGCTCCAGATGCTCGATCAGGTTGAGCATGCCGCCATAGTCGCCGCCACGATGCAGCAGCGCGGCGCGCACCTCGTCGAGCACGTTGACGCTTTCCAGCACGTCGCGCATGTGGATCGAGAACAGCGTGTCCATCAGCGACATCACCCCCACCGTGAAGCCGATGTCGGCGCCGACGCGCTGCCCCGGCCGCAGATGCTCGACCATCAATTCCATCGTCTTGCCCCGCGTCGTGGCCAGCTGCAGCAGCGGCGAGGTGAACTCGGCCGTACCGCCGTTCTTGACGTATAACAGAATTTGCAGCCAGCGCCGCAGCTGCCGCCGCCCCAGCACCATCAGCGCATGGCCGACCGAGTTGATGCGGTAGCGCGCGCCCACCGCCGGCGTATTCACCAGCCGCAGCAGGTTCAGGGTGATCAGCGCGTCGTGCTTGACGCTGTGCTCGATCTCCTGGTTGCTGGCGTCGGTGTTCAGCAGGTCCAGCAAATGCAGCACGCTCAGCTGCGACGGCGCGATCTTCTTGCCGCTCAAGATCACCGGGCGCGCGAAATAATAGCCCTGGAAGTATTCGAAGCCCAGCGCCATGCATTGCTGGAATTCCTCGACCGTCTCGACCTTTTCGGCCAGCAGCTTTTGCTTCGGGTTCTTCAGCACCCGCGCCAGGGCCGGCAAAGTGCCCGGCTGCATGTCCTTGATGTCGACCTTGATGACGTCGCACAGCGGCGTGAACTGCTGCACGTCCTCCGACTGGCCGATGACGTCATCGAGCGCGAAGCGGAAGCCGGCCTGCTTGAGCTCGCGGATGCGGTCCAGCACTTCCGGCGTGGCCTTGACCGTTTCGAGGATCTCGAGAATGACCTTGTCGTGCGGAAGAAAGCGGATGAAGTCGCTCATCAGGCCGACCGCGTCGACGTTGACGAAGGCCATCTGGTCGCCGACCACCTGCGTCATGCCCAGCTCGGAGGCGTGAGCGATGACGGTGGCCGTGGCCTCGGCGTCGTCGGTGACGCCGGCGGCGTCGCGCGCGCCGGCGTCGCGAAACAGCAGTTCGTAGGCCACCAGCCGCTGTCCCCGGTTGAGGATGGGCTGGCGCGCGAGGAAGAAATTATCCGCAGGTGTGGACGGCGCCGGGGTCTCGGCTATCATCATGGGAAGCTCCCAATCTGCAATCTGCTTGGCGGCAAGCGGCCGTCTCTTGCGGCCCCCTGCTATCCGTCAGACTATCCCGACTATACCGTCCTGACAATATTTTTCTAGCGTGCGACGGGGCGGCGGGCCGCAGTGTTGCGCGTAGCCGTCGGCTTGCCGCTCTCCAGCACGAATTTAGCGCCGGCATCCTTGCCCAGCGCCTTGACCAGCCACGGCATCACTTCCTTGAGCATCGGCTCGAGCGTGTACGGCGGGTTCAGGATGAACATGCCGCTGCTGTGCAGACCGAAGCCGTCCGGCATCGGCGTGCGCGTGGTCAGCACCACGTTGAGCCAGTCGCTGCATTGCAGCTGCTTGAGCTTGTCCGCGAACTGGCGCGACTCCATGCGCACCAGCAGCGGATACCAGACCGCGTAGGTGCCGGTCGGGAAGCGCACCAGCGCCTCGGCCAGCGTGTCCTTGACCTTTTTATAGTCCTGCTTGTCCTCGTACGGCGGATCGATCAGCACCAGCGCGCGGCGCGACGGCGGCGGCAACAGCGCCTTCAGCGCGGCGAAGCCGTCGCCGCGCGTCACCAGCACCCGCTTGCCGCGCGTGGTCGGGCGGATGCCCTGCTGCGCGGCGTGGTCGTCGAGCTTGCGGAAGTTGTCGGCCAGGATCTTGGCGTCGGCCGGGTGCATCTCGAACAGGCGCAGGCGGTCGTGTTCGCGCCCCACCAGATCGGCCACGAACGGCGAGCCCGGGTAGTAGCGCATCTTGCCGCTCGGGTTCAGGCCCTTGACCAGGTCGACGTATTCCTTGATCGGCGCGGGCATGTCGGTGCGCTCCCACAGCGGGCCGATGCCGGTGTCGTATTCCGCATTCTTGGCCGCGAAGGCGCTGTCGAGCGCGTACACGCCGGCGCCGGCGTGGGTGTCGATGTAGCTGTAGGCGGTATCCTTCTGATTCATGTACTGCATCAGCTGGATGGTGATGAAGTGCTTGAGCACATCGGCGTGATTACCCGCGTGAAAGGCGTGGCGGTAACTAAACATAAGCTTGGGATTTCCTAAAGGATGGTGCAATCAATCCCGCATTATCCACTAGAACGCGGCGGCCGCCAAAAAGCGTGCACCCCACAAACGGCAAAGCCGCGGCGATTTTGTCGCCGCGGCCTCTCGTCAAGGGCGGGGATCCCCGCCCTCACCGTCTCCTCACGCTACTTTTTTATCGAAGAATTGTTCGTCCTCGGTCGAGCCGTGCAGCGCCGTGGTCGACGACTGGCCATTCTGGATGGTCTGGGTCACGGCGTCGAAGTAGCCGGTGCCGACTTCGCGCTGGTGCTTGACGGCGGTGAAGCCCTTCTCGGCGGCGGCGAATTCCGCTTCCTGCAGCTCGACGAAGGCCGACATCTGGCGGCGCGCATAGCCGTGCGCCAGGTTGAACATGCCGTAGTTCAGCGCGTGGAAACCGGCCAGCGTGATGAACTGGAACTTATAGCCCATCGCGCCCAGCTCTTTCTGGAACTTGGCGATGGTGGCGTCGTCCAGGTTCTTCTTCCAGTTGAACGACGGCGAGCAGTTATAGGCCAGCATCTTGCCGGGGAACTTGGCATGCACGGCATCGGCGAACTGCTTGGCGAAGGCCAGGTCCGGCTTGCCGGTCTCGCACCAGACCAGGTCGGCGTACGGCGAATAGGCCAGCGCGCGCGAAATCGCCTGCTCGATGCCCGGCTTGACTTTGTAGAAGCCTTCGACGGTGCGCTCGCCGGTGCAGAATGGGCGGTCGTTCTCGTCCACGTCCGAGGTCAGCAGGTCGGCCGCTTCGGCGTCGGTGCGGGCGATCACCAGCGTCGAGGTGCCCATCACGTCGGCCGCCAGACGGGCCGCCGTCAGTTTCTCGACCGCTTCACGCGACGGCACCAGCACCTTGCCGCCCATGTGGCCGCATTTCTTGACCGACGCCAGCTGATCTTCGAAGTGGACGCCCGCTGCGCCGGCGTCGATCATCGATTTCATCAGCTCATACGCGTTCAGCACGCCGCCGAAGCCGGCTTCCGCGTCAGCCACGATAGGCGCGAAGAAGTCGATGTCGTCCTTGCCTTCCGACCATTGAATCTGATCGGCGCGCTGGAAGGTGTTGTTGATGCGCTTGACCACCATCGGCACCGAGTTGGCCGGATACAGCGATTGGTCGGGATACATTTCGCCAGCCATGTTGGCGTCGCCGGCGACTTGCCAGCCGGACAGATAGATCGCTTTCAGGCCGGCCTTGACTTGCTGCATGGCCTGGTTGCCGGTCAGCGCGCCCAGCGCGTTGACGAACGGTTCGTTGTTGACCAGATCCCACAGCTTTTCCGCGCCGCGCTGCGCCAGGGTGTGCTCGATCTGCAGCGAGCCGCGCAGGCGTACCACGTCCTCGGCCGTATAGGTGCGGGTGACGCCCTTCCAGCGTGGATTGGTGTCCCAGTCTTTTTGCAGGGCTGCGATTTGCTGTTCACGAGTTGCCATGGTGTTCTCCTTAAATTCCTACAAGTTGAAAAACGAAATCCGTTAGACAAATAGTAGTCCTTTTTGTGCCGCGCACCAATGGTCTTATATAAGACATATAACTAAATTAAATTACATACAAATCAAATGGTTACATATCAAATCCCATGATATGAAAAGAAATTTCTATCCGTGAAATAAAAGCATGCTGCAAATTCACATGAGATTCCATCATGTGAAATTGCGTTCTCGCCAGATGAAAAACGGGCTCAAACCAGCTTTTGCTGTGCGACCAGAATGCCGTCGGCGTCGGCATAGATCCAGTCGCCCGGACTGACCGGCACGCCGGCGATGTGCACCCGCAGGTTGCGTTCGCCCGCGCCCTTCTTGCTGCTCTTTTGCGGATGCGCGGCCAGCGCGCGCACGCCGATGTCGCAGGCGTTGATTTCGTCGGTGTCGCGGACGCAGCCGTCGACGATGATGCCGGCCCAGCCGTTGTCCTGCGCCAGCAGGCCCAGCTGGCCGCCGACCAGCGCCCGGCGCAGGCTGCCGCCGCCGTCGACCACCAGCACGTTGCCGTCACCCGGCGTCTCCAGCACGGTGCGTACCAAGGCGTTGTCCTCATGCACTTTGAGCGTGGTGACGCGGCCGGAGAACTGCACCCGCAAGCCATATTGACGGAACACCGGCGGCAGCACCGCCAGGCGGCCGTCCTCCAGCAGATTGGCATGGTCGTCGCATAAATCGGTGGTGGCAAAGTTCATCATCGTCCCGGGCATGGTTTTAAGATAACTTGATTCTAGGCCGTTTTCGGCACGGCGACCACGCGCGTGTTGCTGCCCACGCCGACCGCCGTCAGGATCACCAGCGCCTGGAAGATGCCGATGCCGATGAACACGCCGGCAGGATGATTGGCGTCCATCAGCGCGCCGAACATCAGCGGGCCGAGCGCCAGGCCACTGTCCAGGCCGGAGTAGACCACGCCGAACACGCGGCCGGTGGCGTTGGCCGGCGCCGCGCCGCGTATCATCAGGTCGCGCGACGGGCCGGAAATGCCGGTCACCAGGCCGATCAGCCCCATCAGCACGATCGCCATCCACGACGGCACCACGGCGGCGGCGAGCACCAGCGCCAGCACCGCCGCCGTGCCGAAGGCGAGCATGATGATGCGGTCATGGTTGCGGCTGCCCGCGCCAAGGAAACCGCCGTACAACATGCCCGCCGCCGACGCGATCATGTAGCAGGTGTAGGCTGACGTGGCCCAGGCCAGCGACATGCCGTACAGGCTGACCAGGCTGCTCGCGGCGAAGGTCTGCACGCCGGCCAGCGCGATGGCCGAGATCAGGAAGAAGGCAAAGCACAGCCACACCACCTTCAACCGCAGGAAGCCGAACGGGCTGTCGGCGGCCACCTTGGCGGCGCCGGCGACCGGCACGGCGGCCGGCTCGGGCCGCAACGCGTGGCGGTTCCAGACCAGCAGCGCCAGCACGGTCAGCGGCAGCAAGGCCGCGCTCAGCAGCGCGGTGCGCCAGTCGGTGCGCGCCGCGACGAAGGTCAGGAACAGCGGCGACAGCGCCCAGCCGATATTGCCGCTGATGCCGTGCACCGAAAAGCCGTGCGCCAGCCGCGCCTTGGAGACGCGCTGGTTCAGCAAGGTGTAGTCGGCCGGGTGGAACACGCAATTGCCGCAGCCGGCGACGAAGGCGCCCAGCATCAGCTGCAGATAACTGTGCGCGCTCGACAGCAGCACCGCCGACACGCCCAGCAGCGCGATGCCGCTGAACAGCACCGTGCGCGCGCCCAGCCGGTCGACCACGAAGCCGGCCATCGCCTGGCCGACGCCGGAGACGACGAAGAACACCGTCATCAGCAGTCCCAGCTCCGAATAGCTCAGATGGAACTCCGGCTTCAGCCACGGGATCAGCGCGGCCAGGATCACGTGGTAGAAATGGGAAGTGCCGTGCGCCAGCCCGACCAGGGAAATCACCCTGGCGTCCTGGCGGAATAAAGACTTGTCGTTCATGCTAGCTCCTGTTGTTTGCTCAAGTGTAAGCAATTTCAGCCAGTCTGATTTAAGATAGTATGACAATATTTGTCGAATTTACGCCATGTTCATTCCCGTCGTCACCCACACCCGGATCAACGCGCACAGCAACCACCCGACCCTGGAGCGTCCGCTGACCATGTCCGGCCGCGACCTGCCGGCCGACGCCGCGCTGCTGCCGCACCACCATCCCTACGGCCAGTTCACCTACATCAAGCAGGGTGTTGCGCGGGTGACGGCCAACAACAGCAGCTGGATCGTGCCGCCGCAGCGCGCGATCTGGATCCCGCCGGACGTCGAGCACGAGGTGACGATGCTGGAGCACGTCCTGCTGCGGCCAGTGTGGATCCACGCCAGCCGTTCGCCCTTCCCCGGCAACGATTGCAAGGTGCTGCAGGTGTCGCCGCTGCTGCGCGAACTGGTGGCCACGCTGGAGCAGCACGACCAGAACGAGCAGTCCAGGCGCGAGCATTTGCTAGTGGAAATGATTCTCGACGAGGTGGCGCGCTGCGCCGTGCACCCGATCCGCGTGCCGCTGCCGGCCGACAAGCGCCTCAAGACGCTGTGCGACGCGCTGATCGCCGATCCCGGCGCGGCGCCGACGCTGGCGCACTGGGCCGGCCGGGTCGGCGCCTCCGAGCGCACGCTGGCGCGGCTGTTCGAGCGCGAACTGGGCATGAGCTTCGGCCACTGGCGCCAGCAGGTGCGGCTGGCGCACGCGGCGCCGCTGATCGCGCGCGGGCTGCCGCTGTCGCAGGTGGCCGCCGAGCTGGGTTACGCCAGCCAGTCGGCCTTCTCGGCGATGTTCAAAAAAACCTTCGGTTGCTCGCCTTCTATATTTTTTGGCCAGCAACAATGATAGTTAGTTAAGTTCTCAGAAATGTTGCCGATAACGTAGTCTTGCTTGTCTAGGACGGAAATACGGTACATTAGTGACAACTCATCAAATAGAACAACGATATCGCATGACGGACCTGTCCCTTTTTTCGAATGAGCAGATCGCGGCCTTGTTGGCGGCGCTTCCCGACCCGGCGTTCATCCTGACGCGTAGCGGGCGCTATGCGGCCGTCTTCGGCGGCACCGACGCCCGCTACTACCACGACGGCAGCGGCCTGGTCGGCAAGCGCATAGCCGACGTGCTCAACGCGGAAAAAGCCGCCTGGTTCGGCGCCGAGATCGCCATCGCACTGGCGGCCGACGGCCTGCACGTGGTCGAGTACCAGTTGCACCGCAGGGATATCAAGGGGATGGACAGCGACGGTCCGGACGAGACCATCTGCTTCGAGGGACGCGTGCAGGCACTGCGCCACCAGGTCGATGGCGAGGACGCGGTGTTATGGGTCGCCAGCAATATCACCGCCAGCAAGAAGCTGGAAGCGCTGCTGCGCAGGCAAAGCGAAACCGATGCGCTGACCGGGCTGGCGAACCGGCGCAAGCTGATGGCGTCGCTGACCGAGCACCACGGCCTGTTCGCGCGCTACAAGACGCCGACCTCGGTGCTGATCTTCGACATCGACAACTTCAAGCGCATCAACGACGAATACGGCCACCTGGCCGGCGACAAGGCCATCACCGCCACCGCCGACGTATGCCGGCGCGAACTGCGCGCCACCGATTTCCCGGCGCGCCTCGGCGGCGATGAGTTCGTGATCCTGATGCCGCACACCAGCTGCGAGCACGCGCTGCCGATCGCCGAGCGGCTACGGCAGCGCGTCGCGGAACACTTGAAGCAACTGGGGACGCTGGGCGCCGGCACCACCATCAGCGGCGGCCTGAGCGAGCTGGAACCCGGCGACACCTCCTATGAAGAAGTGCTCAAGCGGGCCGACGATGCGTTGTACCGCGCCAAGCGCGACGGCCGCAACCGCATCGTCCACCACTGCTGACCGCGGTCAGCCGAAGGTCAGCTCGCCGCCGGCGGCGACGTCCACCTGGATGGTGTCCTTCGGCCCGAAGCGCCCCGACAGGATCAGCTTGGACAGCGGATTTTCGATCTGCTGCTGGATCGCCCGCTTCAGCGGCCGCGCGCCGTACACCGGATCGTAGCCCGCCTCGGCGATCTTGTGCAGCGCCGCGTCGGTGATGGCCAGGGTCATCTCCATCTTGGCCAGGCGCTGCTCCAGGATCGCCAGCTGGATCTTGGCGATGGCGCCGATGTTCTTCTCGTCGAGGCCGTGGAACACGACGATCTCATCGATGCGGTTGATGAACTCCGGCCGGAAGTGATTGCGCACCTCGGCCATCACCGCCAGCTTGACCACGCCCGGATCGGACTCCTCCATCGCCTGGATCTTGTGCGAACCCAGGTTGGACGTCATGATGATGACGGTGTTCTTGAAGTCCACCGTGCGGCCCTGGCCGTCGGTCATGCGGCCGTCGTCGAGCGCCTGCAGCAGCACGTTGAACACGTCCGGATGCGCCTTCTCGACCTCGTCGAGCAGGATCACGCTGTACGGCTTGCGGCGCACCGCCTCGGTCAGGTAGCCGCCCTCGTCGTAGCCGACATAGCCCGGCGGCGCGCCGATCAGGCGGGCCACCGAATGCTTCTCCATGAACTCGCTCATGTCGATGCGGATCATCGATTCCTCGGTATCGAACAGGAAGCCGGCCAGCGCCTTCGACAGCTCGGTCTTGCCGACGCCCGTCGGCCCGAGGAACATGAAGGAGCCATACGGACGGTTCGGGTCCGACAGCCCGGCGCGCGAACGGCGGATCGCGTCGGACACGGCGGCGATCGCCTCATCCTGGCCGACCACGCGCTCGTGCAGCTTCTCCTCGATGTGCAGCAGCTTGTCGCGCTCGCCCTGCATCATGCGCGACACCGGGATGCCGGTCGCGCGCGACACCACTTCGGCGATCTCCTCGGCGCCGACTTCGGTGCGCAGCAGGCGCTGCTTCGGCGGCGTGTTCTTTTCCAGCGACACGCCGTTGGCCGACGCCGCCTCGGCCTGCTTCAGCTCGGCCTCCAGCTGCGGCAGGCGGCCGTACTGCAGCTCCGAGACGCGCTGCCAGTTGCTCTCGCGCGTGGCCTGCTCCATCTGCAGCTTGATGCGTTCGATCTCTTCCTTGATGTGGGTGCTGCCCTGCACGACGGCCTTCTCGGCCTTGAGGATCTCCTCGAAGTCGTTGAGCTCGCGCTGCAGGCGCAGGATTTCCTCGTCGATCAGTTCCAGGCGGCGGCGCGAGCCCTCGTCCTTTTCCTTCTTGACGGCTTCCTTCTCGATTTTCAATTGAATCAGCCGGCGCTCCAGCTTGTCCATGACCTCCGGCTTGGAATCGATCTCGATCTTGATCTTGGCGGCCGCCTCGTCGATCAGGTCGATCGCCTTGTCGGGCAGGAAGCGGTCGGTGATGTAGCGGTGCGACAATTCCGCCGCCGCGATGATGGCGGCGTCCGAAATGGCGACCTTGTGGTGCAGCTCGTACTTGTCCTGCAAGCCGCGCAGGATGGCGATGGTGGCCTCGACGGTCGGCTCGTCGACGATGATCTTCTGGAAGCGGCGCTCCAGCGCGGCATCCTTCTCGATGTACTTGCGGTATTCGTCGAGCGTGGTGGCGCCGACGCAGTGCAGCTCGCCGCGCGCCAGCGCCGGCTTGAGCATATTGCCGGCGTCCATCGCGCCCTCGGCCTTGCCGGCGCCGACCATCGTGTGCATCTCGTCGATGAAGACGATGGTCTGGCCCTCGTCCATCGCCAGCTCCTTCAGCACGGCCTTGAGCCGTTCCTCGAATTCGCCGCGATACTTGGCGCCGGCGATCAGCGCGGCCATGTCCAGCGCCAGCACGCGCTTGCCCTTGAGCGACTCCGGCACCTCGCCGTTGACGATGCGCTGCGCCAGCCCTTCGACGATGGCGGTCTTGCCGACGCCGGGTTCGCCGATCAGCACCGGGTTGTTCTTGGAGCGGCGCTGCAGCACCTGGATGGCGCGGCGGATCTCGTCGTCGCGGCCGATCACCGGGTCGAGCTTGCCGGCGCGGGCGCGCTCGGTCAGGTCCAGCGTGTATTTTTTCAGCGCCTCGCGCTGGCCTTCGGCTTCCTGGGTGTCGACCTTGGCGCCGCCGCGCACGCTGTCGATGGCGGTTTCCAGCGACTTGCGCGACAGCCCGTTTTCACGCGCCAGCGTGCCGGCGTCGGACTTGTCGTCGGCCAGCGCCAGCAGCACCATTTCGCTGGAAATGAACTGGTCGACGCGCTTTTGCGCCTCCTTGTCGGCCAGGTTCAGCACCGACACCAGCTCGCGGCTGGCCTGCACGTCGCCGCCGGTGCCCGAGACTTTCGGCAGGCGGTCCAGCGACGCCTTCAGCGCCTTGCTCAGGCCGCCGACGTTGACGCCGGCCCGCTGCAGCAGCGAGCGCGCGCTGCCGTCGTCCTGGTTCAGCAGGGCCGTCAGCAGGTGCACCGGTTCGATGTACTGGTTGTCGTTGCCCACCGCCAGACTCTGCGAGTCCGACAGGGCTTCCTGGAGTTTGGTGGTCAGTTTGTCTTGCCGCATGGTCGTGCTCCGATATATTTAACTATCGCTTACATAGGGGTATGCGATCAGTTTTCAAGGAGACACCTATTTATTTAACAAATCCATGACACACATCAACTATCAGGCTGAATTCCACTTCTGCAGCGCCGCATCGTCGCTGACGCGGGCGTCGACCCAGCGGGCGCCGGCCGGGGTCTGCTCTTTTTTCCAGAACGGCGCCTCGGTCTTGAGGTAGTCGATAATAAACTCGCAAGCGGCGAAGGCTTCGCCGCGATGCGCGCCCGTCACTGCCACCAGCACGATCTGCTCCATCGGCTTGAGCGGGCCGATGCGGTGGATCACCAGCGCGCCGGAGACCGGCCAGCGTTTTTTCGCCTGCTCGATGATGGCGCTGATCGATTGCTCGGTCATGCCCGGATAGTGCTCCAGCTCCATCTCGGCCACGCTGGCGCCGTCGTTCAGGTCGCGCACCGTACCCAGGAAGGTGACGATGGCGCCGACCTTGGGATCGGCGGCGCGCAGCTGGGCGACTTCGACGCTGAGGTCGAAGTCTTCCGCCTGGATGCGGACGCTCATGCCCGCTCCGCGGCGCCGATACGACGGAACAGCTGCTCGATGCGGCTGGCGGTGCGGGCGTCGGCCAGGGCCGGCATCGCGCACAGCTGCAGGTAGGCGGCGCTGGCGCTCTGCGGCTTCTGGCCGGACTTGAGCGACGATTGCAGCACTTCGACCTGCATCTTCAGCCGCTCGCGCGCGAACTCGGCGCCGCTGTCGACGCCAGCCACGATTTCCAGCCGCAGCACTTCGTCCAGCAGCTTGGCGCGGTTGCGCTCCAGCTGCTCGGCATAGGCGGCGCGCTTGCCTTCGACCGCGGCCAGGGCGGCCGTGAAGCGGGTCTGCAACGCGCGTTCGTACTCGCCGCCCAGCGGCGGCAGCGCCGCCCAGCGCGCCTGCCAGTCCGCCACGTCGATGGCCGCCGCGTCGGTCGCGCCGATCAGGCTTTCCAGCCCCTGGCACAGGCGCAGCTTGTCGCGCAGCGCGTTGGCTTGCGCGGCGCCGGCGCGGCGCTTGATCGCCTCGGCCTGCGCCTGCACGGCGGCGACGGCGCTGTGGTAGCGCTGGTTGATCTTCGGCTCGGCCGCGCGCGGCACCGCGCCGGCGGCGTGCCAGGCGGTGGCCGCGTCGCGCAACACCCTGGCGATGGCGGCCTGCTGTTCCTTGTCGTCGCCGCTGAAGGTGGCCGTTTCCAATTCCTTGCAAATCGCCTCGCGCGCGTGCAGATGCGTCTTGCGCTCGTGATCGGCGGCGTGCGCGCTTTCCTTGCGCTTGGCGAAGATGGCGTCGCACGCGGCGCGGAAGCGTTGCCACAGCGCCTGCTCGGCCTTGCGTTCCAGCGGCAGGGCCTTGGCCTGCTCCTGCCAGCGCTCCTGCAGGTGGCGCAGCTTGTCGAGCGTGTGGCGCTCGGACGGTTGCAGCGCCTCGGCTTCAGCGATCAACTGCTCGCGCTTGGCCGTTTCGATCTTGCGCTGTTCCGACAGCGGCGCCAGCATCTGCGCCAGCGCCTTGTCGAAGGCCTGGTCCAGCTTGCGCTTTTCCTTGCGGTCGATGGTGCCGAGTCGGCCCCAGACCTGACGCAGACGCTGGCCGGCGGCGGCCACGTTCTTCAGGTCGGCATCGCTGCTGGCTGCGGCTTCGGCCATCGCCTGGGTCTCGGCGACCAGCGCCTGCGCCTTGGCGGCGTTGGCGTGGCGTTCGTCGGCCAGTTGCTTGAAGTGCGCGGCGGCCGGCGCGTAGGCCGTGGTGCAGGCGGTGTCGAAGCGTTCCCACAGGCTCTTCGGCGCGTGGCCGGAGACGGCGTCCAGCGATTTCCAGCGTTCGCGCATGCTGCCGACCTTTTGCGCCAGCTCGCTCATGCCGAGACCCAGCGCGGGCAACTCTTCCACCGCCTTGACCAGCTCCTCGCGCGAGACGTTGCCGCCCCAGCGCGCCCAGTCGTTCAGCCGTTTCAGCTCGGCGCGGAGATGGTTCAGGCGCTCGGTCTGGGCGTGCGTCAGGCGCGTCTTGTGTTCCTTCAGCCATTTGTCGTGGTCGGCGGCGGCGTGCAGCAGGCCTTGGGCCAGCGCGGCTTCCATCGCGTCCAGCGTTTCGAGGAATTTCTTGTCGGTTTCCTTGGGCGCCGCAGGCTGCTTGGCAGGCTTGGGCGGGCGTGCGGCGGGTGCCGGCTCGTCCGCCGCAGCCGCCGCGTCGGGCGCGCCCGGCGCGGCTTCGGCGACGTCCACGTCCGCCGGCTTGACCGGAGCGGCCAGCGCGGCGCGGGCCTGTTCCAGCGCTGCGGCGTAATCCTTCAGCAAATGGCGCGGCAAGGCGCTGTGTTCCGGCGCCTGCTGGAAATCGGCCTGCGCGGCGGTGTAGCGCTCCAGCGCCTGGGCGGCCTCCTCGCGCGACGCCGATGCCGGCAACTGGCGCAGCGCCGCCATCGCATCGATGATGGTACGCTGCAGAGTGACCTGCGCTTCCAGCCGCGCCGCCAGCGCCGCGCGCGCCGCGTCGAACGGCGCCACCAGCGACGGCGCCTCGGCGACGATCTTCCATTGACGATCCAGCTCGGCCACCTGGTTCGGCGTCAGCTTTTCATCCTGCAGCAGGCGTTGCGCCAGGTCCAGGCAAGCCTGTGCTTTTTGCTGCTCGGATTGCTGGTAACGGATCGCATCGAGCCGGCCCTGCATCAGCTTGGCGACGCGGCGGTCGGTGTTGCGCATTGCCTGGTGCACCTGCTCCAGGTAGGCCTGCGACACCACGTGCTCGGCGGCAGCCAGGCGCACGCCGGCGAATTCGCTGCGCAGGATCATTTCGACCGCGCCCGCTTCATTGCCCGCCAAGCCGAGGGCGACCTGCGTCTGTTCATCGCGCCGGCGCGCCGATTCGGCGGCCGCATCGGCCGTTTGCGGCGTCGCCGTTGCTGCTTGCGGGTCGGCCTGCTGGTCGCCTGTACGCTTAAAGAGGAAATCGAACATGGTGCGCTATGAGGTGGCTAAAACCACCATCATAGCAAAGCGAGGGGATTTTGCCCGAGGCGCGTGCTATTGGGGCGGTTATTTCAAAATAACATCGCCGCGCGCCGGCTGCCGTGCCGCGCGCGGGACGGCCGGCTCGGCCGCCTCGGCAATGTCGACGATCGGCAAAACCTGCAGGCCGGGAATGGAAATTTGCGCATCGTCCAGCGCCCGGCTGGCCGGCGCGCGGCGCTTCACGGGCGACTGGGCGCCGTCGCCCGAGGCCTGGGCGGAGCGCTTCATCTCGACCAGGTGCTTGTCATGCATCATCAGCTGGTTGGCGATGGAGAACCAGGTCTCGCCGGCGATGGCGGTGCGGGCGATCGCAAACAATTCCTGCTCTTCCTTTTCCAGCCGCTTCAGCAGCGCGGCGCAACAGTCTTCGATGCTGTCGCAAATCAGGCTGACCTGCTCGTCGCGCACGTCGGCCAGCATGCCCAGCTTGTCCTGCAGCAGCCGGATCGACATCAGCGCCGACTGGTTCAGGCGGTTGAGTTCCTCGAGCAGCTGGTCGGCGCGCCCGGTCACGCCCACCAGCGCGGGGATCAGATACATCTCGGTCTTGCGCCAGCGGCACGCCTCGTACAGGCTGTTGAGATTCTCGCAGGCGTATTCCAGCTGCGACAGGGTCATGAAGTTCTGCTGCATCAGCGTTGAGCGCACATACTTTTGAAACGATAGCAAACTCAATCGAACGCTGGACTGTTCGACCGACAAGGCTACCAAGGTATATGTCGCAGTTAACATTCTGACTCCCCAAGCTGAAGTTGCAGGCACCCGGATGGGCGGCAAAGCGGAAGTAAGTGTAAATAAAGCCGACAGACGCGCTTTGAGCTAGAACAAACCCGCCCAAGCGTTAATATACTTTAACCAAGTCTCAACTATATCTCAAGCCTGCGGCGATTGCTATCGCAAAGGCAATTGCAGGCGCACCATGCCCGCTTCGGGATGCGGCAAAACCACGCCGCCGAAATGGCGCACCAGTTTTTGCACGCCCAGGTTCTCGGCCAGCGCATCGCCGACGATCTCGGCGGTGCCGTGGCCGCGGAAATAATCGACCAGTTTCTGGAACAGCACATAGCCCAGCCCCTGCCCTTTCAGGTCTGAACGCACGATGATCGCGAACTCGGCCGACTGGTTGTCCGCATCGGCCACCGCCCGCACCACGCCCAGCGTTTCCGGCTGGCCGTCCGGGCCGGGCCGGGTGGCGATGAAGGCCATCGCGCGGTCGTAGTCGATCTGCGTCAGCCGCGCCAGCTGGGCCGGCGGCAGCTCGCGCATCGCCGAGAAGAACCGCAGGCGGATATCGTCCGGGTCGAGCGCGCTGAAGAACTTCTGGTGCTGCGGCCCGTCCTCCGGCCGGATCGGGCGCAGCAGGATGCGGCCGCCGCGCCAGTCCACCGTCTGCTCCAGCTCCTGCGGATACGGGCGGATCGCCAGCTGGCGGCCGCCCTTGCGCACCTTGGCCAGCTGCAGCCGCGCCCCCAGCGCCACCACGCCGCCGCCGATGGCGATCAGCGGATTGAGATCGAGTTCGGCCAGCTCCGGCAGATCGGCCGCCATGTCGGCCACCTGCACCAGCGTGCGGCTGACGGCGTCGGCATCGGCCTCCGTCTGGCCCTGCGCCAGCAGCCGGGCCACCCGGGTGCGGCCGACCAGGTCGCGCGCCAGCGCCATGTTCAGCGGCGGCAGGCCGGCGGCGCGGTCGGCCGCCACCTCGGCCGCGATGCCGCCCTGGCCGAAGAACACCACCGGCCCGAACACCGGATCGGCGGCGATCTGGATGCGCGCCGCCGCCAGCGTCTGGCCGGTCAGCGCGGCCTGCTGCGGCGTCGCCAGCGCGATGCCGTAGGCCGCCAGCAGCGCGCGCGCATCGGCGTCGGACAGCCCGGCGCGGCCGGCGTCCAGCGCCGCCTGCACCAGCGCGCGCGCCGCCGCCCGGCCCGGCGCGGCGGTGGTCGGCAGGCCGGCCGGCACCTCCATCAGCAAGTCCTGATTGCGCCGGTACTGGGCGATCTGCAGGAAGCCGCGCACCGCTTGTTCCGGCGTGTCGTAGGTCGGCAGGCCGGCGTCGGCGAACACCTGGCGCGCCGCCGCCACCGAGCTGCCGCCCAGCCAGCACGAGAGCACGTTCTTGTTCGCGGCCCGCATCAGCGGCGCCACCGCCTCGGCGATCAGGCGGCTGGGCACCATCGCCGTCGGCGCGTGCAGGAACAGCAGCGCGTCCGCGTCCGGCTCGCGCAGCAGCGCTTCGACGGCGGCGGTGTAGCGCTCGACCGGCACGTCGGCCAGCAGGTCGGCCGGATTGGCCTGCGGCGCGCCGGCCCGCGCCAGCCGCCGCAAGGTTTCGGCCGACAACGGCGCCAGCTGGGCGCCGCTGCATTCCAGCGCGTCGGCCGCGATCATCCCCAGGCCGCCGCCGTTGGTCAGCACCGCCAGCCGCTCGCCGCGCTGCGGACGGCGCCGCGCCAGCGTCTCGACCGCGTCGAACAAGTCCTCGGTGGCGTAGACCCGCAGCATGCCGGCGCGACGGATCGCGGCGTCGAACACCAGGTCGGCGCCGGGCGCGGCGTCGCGCCCCACCTTCAGGACGATGACCGGCTTGCCGCGCGCGGCCAGCCGCCCGGCCGACATGAACTTGCGCGCGTGGCTCAGGCTCTCGATGCAGAGCAGGATCGCTTCGGTCTCGGCGTCGCCGGCCAGGTAGTCGAGCAGGTCGCCGAAATCGACGTCGGCGGTGTCGCCCATCGCCACCAGGCGCGAAAAGCCGATGCCGCGCATGCCGGCCCAGTCCAGCACCGCCGTCGCCAGCGCGCCCGATTGCGAGACGAAGGCCAGCTTGCCGGGGCTCGCGGCCAGGTGGGTGAAGCTGGCGTCCAGCCGCAGCGCCGGCGACTGCAGGCCGACGCTGCCCGGCCCGAGGATGCGCAGCAGGTGCGGCCTGGCCGCGTCCAGCATGGCCTGACGCATGCCGCGCGCGCCGGACTGCGGGTCGGGATCGGCCGTCATGACGATCGCGGCCTTGGTGCCGCGCGCGCCCAGTTCGGCGATCAGGCCGGGGATGGTGGCCGGCGGCGTGCAGAGGATGGCCAGGTCCGGCGCCGACGGCAGCGCCGCCACCCTGGCGTAGCACGGCATGCCGCGCAGCGTCTGGTGCTTGGGGTTGACCGGCCAGACCACGGCGCCGCCGCCACCCAGATTGGCCAGCACGCGCGTGCCGATGCGCTCCGGCTTGTCGGACGCGCCGATCACGGCCACCGAACGCGGTTGCAACAAACGGTCGAGATTCCTGATGCTCATGTCCTGCTCTCTCCAACTACCAGCGTGAGGAATGGTCCTCGGTCACACCCATCAATTGCGTGACGATGCGTTTAGGTTGATCCGGCGCGCTGCGCACCCAGCCGGAGAAGGTGCCGACCGGCTGCAGATAGCGGCTGGACGCCAGCATCATCTTGCGGTTGTCGCGGCGCGCGCCCTCCGGCTTGAAGAACAGCTCCAGCATATCGTCCTCCGTGAAGATGTGCCATGGCGACAGCGGATCGCTGTTATCGTACAAGAAATGGGCCGGCGCCAGCGCATGCAGCTGGCCGTCCAGCCACAGCGCGTTCTCGTGGCCGCCGAAATAGCCGGCCTGCAGGTTGAAGCCCAGCTCCAGATTATGCGCCGACGCCCAGCGCCACGCGGTATCGCGCGCCAGCAGGCCGTTGGAATAGTCGAAGCTGGCCACGCCGCCGGCCAGGTCGTAGTCCTCGCGCCAGGTGCGCACCGCGCCGCGCAGCGGCAGGCCGGACGATTTCTGCGTCGCGTGCACCGAGCCCCTGGCCACCGGCCCGGCCGCCAGCAGCAGCGGCGAGGCGCCGGGGCCGAATTCGGCGTCGATCTCCAGATAGTCGCATCGCAGCGACAGCGCGAAGCTGCCGCCGGCCCGGCTGTCGATGGCGATGCGGCTGCCGCGGGTCTTGAACAGGCTCGATGCGCCGGCATGGTCGGCCAGCCTGGCCGAGATGCCCGGCAAGCCGTCCTGCGAAAAGTTGGCCAGCATGTCGCCGTCGTTGCGGTCGAAGGCGTAGGCGAAGGCGGTGCTGGTCCAGCCCAGGTCGACGATGGCGACGGCGCAGAAAATCCGCTCGGTGCACAGCGCCACGTAGTGCCAGCGCTTGTGGTGAAAGCGCCGCCACAGGCGGCTGCGCGCGAACGGCGCGGCCAGGCCGCTCCAGTCGATGCGGCCGACCTGGCCGGCGTAGCGGCCGAACAGGGGCTGGCCGTCGGGGCCGAGCAGGCTGGCGGGGGCTGCGGGCAGGGTCATGCCGCCTCCTCTTGCGCCGCGCCCAGCGCCGCTTGCAGCAAGGGGCCGAAGCTTGCCGGCGCCGCCCGCGTGATCCGGATGTGCGGGCAGGCGTGCCAGGTGGCCAGCCGCTGCAAGGCGCCGGCGATGTCGCGCGTGAAGCGGTCGCTGAGGCGCACGCCCGGCTCCAGCACCAGCGACTTCAATTCGAACACGCCCTCGCGCCGGTGCGCCTTGGCGTCGACCCGGCCCACCAGCGCGCCGCGCCGCAGGATCGGCAGCGTGAAGTAGCCGTAGCGGCGCTTGTCGGCCGGCGTGTAGCACTCCAGCCGGTAGTCGAAGCCGAACAATTCCAGCGCGCGGCGCCGGTCCCACACCACCGGATCGAACGGCGACAGGATGGTGGTCAGGGTCGGCGCCAGCGCGCCGGCGGCGGCGCTCTCCAGCAGCGCCGCGTGGTCGGGATGGACGTAGACCGGATCGTCCCAGTCGTCGACCCGGGCGCGCAGCAGCAGGCCCGCCTCGGCCAGCGTCTCCGGGTCGAGCCGCGGCGGCCGGGTGCGGAAGTAGTCGCTGATCCAGGCGCCGCGCGCGCAGCCCATCGCCTTGACGGCCTTGAGCACCAGCGCGCGCCGCATGTCCTCGTCGGCCGGCATGCGGGCGTCGTCCCAGTCGGGCAGCACGCGCTCGGCCAGGTCGTAGATGCGCTGGAAGTTGTGGCGCGCCGCGATCATCAGCGCGCCGGTGGTGAACAGCACTTCGAGCGAGCGCTTTTCCGGCTTCCAGCTCCACCAGCCGCCGCCGGCCTGGCCGTCGCTGCGCTCGAAGTCGGACGACCGGGTCGGGCCGTTGGCGCGGATGTGGTCCAGCACCGCGTCGACGTCGGCGCGGCGCTCCTTCATCCAGCTGGCCGAATACTTCCAGCCCATCGCCTCCGGATTGAGCATGCGGTGCCGATACAGGCCGTAATCCTCGGTCGGCACGAAGCAGGCTTCGTGGGCCCAGTATTCAAATAATTCACCATCGGCCAGCGCCTGCTCCAGCCAGGGCTGGGGATAATCGCCCAGCCGGCTCCATAGCACCAGGTAGGGGCTGCGCGCCACCACATGAATGGTATCGATTTGCAGCACGCCCATTTGGCGGATCGCGTCCATCAGGTCGGGCTGGCGCGCCTTGCGGCGGCGCGGCTGCAACAGGCCCTGCGCCGCCAGATGCAGCGCCCGCGCCGCAGTCAGGCTCAGAGTCAATTCGGTCATGACCGCTATTCTAATAAGGAAATCAACATTGCCAGTGTATGAAGTATGATTTTTTACCCGGCCAGCCGCAAACCGTGCAGAATATCCACACATCAATTCTGATGGCCCTTTGGACATTGCCGATGCTGGATACACTCCGCCGACTATACCGCGTCATCCTGCTGCCTTCCTTTGGCGTAGCGCTGCTCGCTCTCATGTGGGCCGCCGTCACCTACCAGGTGCGGCAGGAAAAGCTGACCGCGCGTCACGAGGCGGTCCAGCATAGCCAGTCGCTGGCGCGCACCCTGGCGGAGCACAGCAACCACCTGTTGCGCCAGACCGACCACGCCACCCAGCTGTTCAAGCTCAAATTCGAGGAGACCGGCGGCGCGCTGCGGCTGCCCGAATTCACCCGCAAGAACGGCCTGCTCGATTCGCTGCTGCCGACCAAGCTCGATCTGCCGCTGGCCATCCTCGGCCCGGACGGCCGCGTGGTCGACAGCATCAACGGCTACTTCGAGCCGAACATGCGGCAGTTCGGCTTCTTCCAGATCCACGCCACCAATCCGATCGACCGCGCGCTGGTGGCCACGCCGGTGGTCGACGAGCGCACCAAGAAATGGCATATCCAGATCTCGCGCCGCCTCAACACCGCCAGCGGCGCCTTCGCCGGCGTGATCGTGGTGCTGATGGATCCGGCCTACTTCGTCGAGGACTACGACCGCCTGTCGGTCGACGCCGGCGGCGCGGTGATGCTGATCAGCCGCGAGAACGGCATGTCCACCGCCCGCATCGACGACCAGCTGATCATCAGCGACGCCATCGACTTCACGGTGGCGCAGCCCGGCCCGGCGCAGCCGGCCGACGAGCTGCTGCTCAAGCGGCCATTCGACGCCACCGACCGTATCTACAGCTATACCGAAATGCCGCGCTTCCAGCTGATGGCGGTGGTGGGCAACCCCACCGCCAGCGCGATGGCGCGCTTCGAGCACCGCCGCGACCTGTACTACGCGGCGGTGAGCGTGGCCTCGCTGCTGGTGGTGCTGTTCATCGCGCTGCTGATGCAGCAGGCGCACCGCCTGCGCAGCAGCGCGCGCATGATCATCGAGGCGCAGCTGATGCTGCGCGCCGCCACCGACGCCAGCCTCGATGCGATGTACCTGTTCAAGGCCTGCCGCCTGCGCGGGCCGAATCGCGAGGTGCTCGACTTCACCATCGTCGACCTCAATGAGCGCGGCGCCTCGCTGCTCGGCGCCACCCGCGACGAGATCCGCGGCAAGCGCATGATCGAGGTCATGCCGCAGATGCACGGCAACGGCTTCCTCGACATCTACAAGCAGGTGCTGGCCACCGGGCTGCCGGTGGAGGAGGAATTCCCGGTCGACTTCCTGCCGGACCGCGACGTCCACTGGCTGCACCAGCAGGTGGTGCCGATCACCGACGGCGTCGCCGTGACGGTGCGCGACATCACCCCGCGCAAGGAGGCCGAGCTGGCGATGCGCAAGAACCAGGCGGAGCTGGCCGCCGTCAACGACGCCTCGCCGCTGGGCCTGCTGCGCGCCGACGCCACCGGCCACTGCACCTACGTCAACCGCACCTTCGAATTCATCACCGGGCTGACGCGCGAGGAGGCGCTGGGCGACGCCTGGATGCGCGCCGTCCACCCGAACGACCGCGCCGTGCTCAAGGCGGCGCTGAGCCACATGGCGAAGACCCGCCTGCCCTATCAGGACACGCTGCGCTGCGTGCACCCGGACGGCATGATCATCTGGGTCTCGTTCAAGATCGCCGCGATGACGGTCGACGGCAACGTCTACGGCTACGTCGGCACGGTCGACGACATCACCCACATCCGCAAGTCGGTCAACGCGCTGCGCGAGAGCGAGGCGCGGCTGCGCACCATCGCCGACACGCTGCCGGCGATGGTGGCCTACATCGACGCCGCCCAGGTCTACCGCTTCCACAACCTCGCCTACGAGCGCGAATACAACTGCAACGGCACGACGGTGCTGGGCCGCAGCGTCCGCGAAACCGTCAGCGACGCGCGCTATGCCCTGCTCGAACCCTACATCGCGCGCGCCCTGGCCGGCGAGACGCTGACCTTCGAGGAGGACGACGCCAGCGCCGATATCGAACGCACCTTCGAGGTGGTCTACATCCCGCAGCTCGACGAGGACGGCGCGACGGTGATCGGCTTCCACGTCATGCGGCAGGACATCACGGCGCAGAAGCGCGAGAAGCAGCGCCTGCTGCGGCTGTCGCAGATCGACGCGCTGACCGGCCTGACCAACCGCGCCGGCTTCCTGCAAAAGCTGCACGACACCATGGCCTCCACCCGCGAAAACAATGGACTGATGGCGGTGATGTACATGGACATCGACCGTTTCAAGCCGGTCAACGACACCTTCGGCCACAGCGTCGGCGACTCGTTGCTGAAGGCCTTCTCCGCGCGCCTGACGCACACCATGCGCGCCAGCGACACCATCGCCCGGCTCGGCGGCGACGAGTTCACCATCATCATGGAGCGCATGCACCGCATCGACGACGCGGCGGCGCTGGCGGCCAAGATCGTCGCCGCGATGCAGACCGAGTTCGATCTGGACGGCACGGTGGTGTCGATCTCGGCCAGCATCGGCCTGGCCTACTATCGCGGCGAGGACGTCAGCCCGGCCGAACTGCTCAACCGCGCCGACGTGCTGCTGTACGAGGCCAAGCAGGCCGGCCGCAACACCTTCCGCGCCGGGCCGGCGCTGCCGCAGCCCACCAGCAACGCGGCCTGAAAGCGCCGAAACCGGCGTTTAATCAACTCGCCGACGGCCGGTTTGCGCTATATTGAGCGCTTCCCGGCTGTTTTAGATTATCTTCATGCGTCTGCTGCACACCTCCGACTGGCATCTCGGCCAATCCCTGCATAATTTCGAGCGTCATTATGAACACCAGCGCTTCCTCGACTGGCTGCTCGACACCGCCGTCGCCGAACAGGCCGACGCGCTGCTGATCGCCGGGGACATCTTCGACAACGCCAACCCGTCGGCGGCATCGCAGAAGCAGCTATACCGTTTTTTGCAGCAGGCCAAGCAGCGCATGCCACACCTGAACCTGATCGTTATCGCCGGCAACCACGATTCGCCGGGCCGGCTCGAGGCGCCCGGGCCGCTGCTGGAGGCGCACGGCACCCGCGTGATCGGCGCGGTGCAGCGCGATGCGGACGGCGCGATCGATGTGGCATCGCTGGTGCTGCCGCTGACGGGCCGCACCGGCGCGGTCGAAGCCTGGTGCCTGGCCGTGCCCTTCCTGCGTCCCGGCGACGTGCCGCGCGTGGAAGCGGAGGAAGGCGCCGATCCCTACCTGGCCGGCATCGCCCTGCTGTATAAGCAGGCGCTGGAACTGGCGCTGAGCAAACGCGCGGACGGCCAGGCGATACTGGCGATGGGCCACTGCCACATGGTCGACGGCCAGATGTCCAACGATTCCGAGCGCCGCATCGTCATCGGCGGCACCGAGATGCTGCCGGCCGGGATCTTCGATCCGGCCATCGCCTACGCCGCGCTGGGCCATTTGCACCTGGCGCAATCGGTCGGCAAGCAGCAGCACATCCGCTACTGCGGCAGCCCGATTCCGCTGTCGTTCGCGGAAGTCGGCTACCAGCACCAGATCCTGCGCATCGATATCGACGGCGCCGCCGTGCGCGAGATCGCGCCGCTGATGGTGCCGCGCGCGGTCGACCTCCTGCGGATTCCGGCCAGGCCGGCGCCGCTGGCGCAGGTGCTGGAGGAACTGGCGGCGCTGGAGGCGGCGGATGCGCCGTCCGGCCGGCAGCCCTTCCTCGAAGTGCGCGTGCTGCTCGACGCGCCCGAACCGGGCCTGCGCTCGCGCATCGAAACGGCGCTCGACGGCAAGCCGGTGCGGCTGGCCAAGATCGAGACGTCCAGCGCGGCGCGCGCCTCGTCGATCGACACCGACGTGATGACGCTCGACCAGCTGGAAAAACTCAAGCCGGACGACATCTTCAGGCAGCTGTATCAACAGCGCTTCGGCAACGACGCGCCGGCCGACACGCTGGCCGCCTTCGCGGAGTTGATGCTGCCATGAGGATCCTGAAAATCGGCGGTAAAAATCTGGCCTCGCTGGCGGGCGACTTCAATGTGGACTTCGAGAGCGAGCCGCTGGCCTCCACCGGCCTGTTCGCCATCAGCGGCCCGACCGGCGCCGGCAAGAGCACCTTGCTCGACGCCCTGTGCCTGGCCTTGTACGACGCCACCCCGCGCCTGCTGCGCGTGGCAGGCCGCAGCTATCTGAGCGACGTCGGCGCGGAGATGGTCTCCACCCAGGATCCGCGTACGCTGCTGCGCCGGGGCACGGCGGAGGGTCATGCGGAAGTGGACTTCGTCGGCAACGACGGTGCCTCGTACCGCGCCCGCTGGAGCGTACGGCGCTCGCGCACCAAGGCCGAAGGCGCGCTGCAGCCGACCCAGATGACATTGAATATGCTGCCCGCCCTGCAGCCCATCGGCGGCACCAAGACCGAGGTGAAGGCCGAAATCGAGAAGCGCATCGGACTGACGTTCGAGCAGTTCACGCGCGCGGTGCTGCTGGCGCAGAACGAGTTCCATGCCTTCCTCAAATCCGAGGACAACGAACGCGGCGAGCTGCTGGAGACGCTGACCGGCAGCACCATCTACTCCGAAATCTCGGTGCGCGCCTTCGAGCGCGCCAAGCTGGAACAGGCGGCGCTGCAAAGACTGAACCTGCGCCTCGCCGACCAGAAACCGCTCAGCGGCGAGCAGCGCGCGGAGCTGGAAGCGCAAAACAGCGCCGCCGCCGAAGCGCTGCAAGCGCTGGAGCAGCGCAAGGCGGAACTGGAGCAGGAACTGCGCTGGCACCAGCAGGCCGAAAGACTGGCGCAAGATGAGCAGACCGCGCACCAGGCCAATCAAGCCGCGCTGGCCGACATCGAAGCGGCCGCCCCGCGCCGCGCCGCGCTGGCGCTGAACGACGCGGTGCAGCCGGCGCGCCAGCTGGCCGATGACATCCGCCGCATCGACGCCGACATCGCGCAGACGCAAGCGGCCATCGTCGCCAGCACCCAGGCCGCCGAACAGGCGATGCTGGCGCTGGACCAGGCCAACGCGGCCCAGGCGCAAGCGGCGACCGGCGTGCAGGAAGCCGAAGCCGCCGTGCGCGCGGCGGCGCCGCTGCTCGACCAGGCCAAGGCGCTGGACGCGCGCATCGAGGCGATGCTGCCGGCTTATCGCCAAACCTCGGCCGCCTGCGACAAGGCGGATCAGGCGGATGCCGCCGCCAAGGCCGCGCTGCAAGCGCGCCAGGATGAACATGCCAAGCTGTTGGCGCAGCAGGAAGCCGGCATCGCGTGGCTGCAGCAGCGCAAACAATGGAAAACGCTGGCGCAATCGTGGGACCGCTGGGATGTACTGTTCGTGCAGGCCGGCCAGGAATCGGCGAAGGCCGAAAAACTGAGCAACGCACTGGCGCGCGTGCAGCGCAGCGCCAAAGCGCACCGCGACGAAGAGGCCGACGCCAGCGCCAGGCTGGCCACCGCCAACGCGGCGCTGCAAACGCTGGCAGTCCAGCGCCAGCAGGCGACGCAGGACATGGCGGCCTACTCCGCCGAGCAGCTGCAGGCATCGCGCAGCAGCCTGGAACAACGCCGCGACCTGCTGGCGGGCGCGGAAAAAATCTGGATCGAACTCGAGTCGCGCCAGCATCGCAGCGCGCAGATCGAGGCGCAATCCGCGCAGCTGCGCCAGGCGACAACGTCGGCCGAGACGCAGCTGGCGGCCGCGCAGCGAGAAGGCATCGCGGCGACGGCCGCCGTGTCGCAGGCCGAACGCTCGCTCAAGCTGGCCGAAGCCGCCTGTGCGGCCAGCGTCGAATCGCTGCGCGAGACGCTGGAAGACGACACGCCCTGCCCGGTCTGCGGCGCCAAAGAGCATCCGTACCGGCACAACGACGGCGGGCTGCAAGCCATGCTGGGCGGGCTGCAATCGGAAGTGGTCCGCTGCCGCGCGCAGATGGAGAACAACTTCAAACTCCAGGCCGCGCAACGCGCGACGATGCAGGCAAGCCTGGAACAACTGAACGTGCTCGCGACCGAAAATCGCACGGTGCAGCAGTCGCTGGAGCGCGCCACGGCGGCATGGAGCGCGCACGCGTTGGCCGCCGGCCCGCTTGCGCCGGAGCCCGAACGCAGCGAATGGTTCATCGCGCAATTGAGCGCAGCGCAAGCCGCGCTGCACGCAGTCGAACAGCAGGAGCGCGCGCTGCACGCGGCGCGTATCAAACGTGATCAGGCACAAACGGCCTACGACGCCGCAGCGGCGGAACATGCGCGCCTGCAGAGCGTGGCCTCCGCAGCGCAAACCGCGCTCGCCTTGTCCAACACCGAATACAAATCGCTGGAAGAGCAGCGCATCGAAGTCGCGCTGACGCTGAGCGGCCTGCTGTCCGATCTGGATGCGGCCTTCAGCGGTGGCGACATCCCGAGCGAGGACTGGAAGGACGACTGGAAAGCCGGCCCCGCCCGATTCTACGAAGCCCGCCAGGCCGAAAGCAAGCAATGGCTGGCGCAGCGTGCGGCTTACGACGAACGCGCCGCGTCCCTCGCAGCCTTCGAGGCCGAGCTGAATGCGCTGAACCAAACCCTTGCCAGAACCGGCCTGGATGCGCTCAACGCCCGCAGCGCCTTCAGCGCCGCCGACGCCGCGCTGAAGGACAACCAACAGCAACGCATGGCCATGTGGGGCGGCAAGGAAGTGCGCGACGTCGAAGCCGCGCTGCTGGCCGGCGTCGATGCGGCGCGCGCGCTGCTGGCCACCCGCCAAGCCGCAGCGCAGCAGGCCGCGCAAGCGCGCACCCGGCTGGACGAAGCACTGGCCCAGGCCAATAATCGCCTCATGGCGCTACAGGCATCCACCGCCGCCGCCGCGACCAGGCTGGCCGACTGGCTGGCCGCATTCCAGCAGCGCCAACCAGACGCCGGCCTGCACGACCTGGAGCACCTGCAATCGCTGCTGGCCCGCTCCACCGACGACATCGACGCCGAGCGCGCCGCATTGCAAGCCATCGCCCGCGCCGCCGACAACGCCGCCACGGTGCTCAAGGAACGCCAGCGCCAGCGCGAACAGCACCAGCTCTCCGCCCCGCCGCCGCGCGCAGCCGCCGACGACGCGCGAGCCGATGTCGCAACAGAGGCCGACGCGCCCATCGCGCTGATCGCCGCCGCGCTCAACACGCTGCTGGCCGAACGCAAGATCGCCCACGACGGCGCCACCGCGCTGCAACTGGCGCTGGCGCAGGACAACGCCAAGCGCCACCAATCGCAAGCCATGCTGGCCGAGATCGAGCGGCAGGAAGCGATCGAACAACGCTGGTCGCGCATGAGCGACCTGATAGGCTCGGCCGACGGCAAGAAGTTCCGCAACTACGCCCAGCAGTTCACGCTGGACGTGCTGCTGGGCTACGCCAACGCCCACCTCAACCACCTCGCACGGCGCTACCAGCTGGAGCGCATCGACAACCCGGCCAATCCCTCGCTGGCGCTGCTGGTGCGCGATCAGGACATGGGCGGCGAAATGCGCTCGGTGCACTCGCTCTCCGGCGGCGAATCGTTCCTCGTCTCGCTCGCGCTGGCGCTGGGCCTGGCGTCGCTGTCCTCCAACCGGGTGCGGGTCGAATCGCTGTTCATCGACGAAGGCTTCGGCAGCCTGGACGCCGAAACGCTGCGCGTCGCGATGGACGCGCTGGACGGCCTGCAGGCGATGGGCCGCAAAGTCGGCGTCATCTCCCACGTCCAGGAAATGACCGAGCGGATCTCGACCAAGATCCTGGTGCAGCCATCGGCCGGCGGCAAGAGTACCGTCACCGTGCAATAAGGCCGCCATGAAAACGCCGTTCCGCGTCGCCGTTTTCATCGGCATCCTGCTTCCGCTGGCGGCGGCCGCCGCGCCCTGCTTCGCGCCGACCTCGCAAAACGACGGCTGGGAACTGAGCGCGCCGCTAGCCGCGGGCTTCAACGCCGCCGCGCTGTGCGCATCGTTGACCGCCATCGCACAGGGCGAGGGCAATATCCACGGCATCGTCATCGAACGCCACGGCAAGCTGGTGGCGGAGATGTACCGCAGCGGCAGGGACCGTTCGATGGCGCGCGCGCTGGGCTTCTGGCCGCCGCTGACGCCGACGGTGGACTTCGGCCCCGACACCCTGCACGACGCCCGCTCGATCGGCAAAAGCGTGATCGGTCTGCTGGTCGGCATCGAGATACAGCAAGGCAGGATCGCCAGCCTGCAAACGCCGGTGCTGGACTACTACCCTGAGCACAAGGACTTGCGCTCGCCGGCGCGCAACGCCATCACGCTGGAGCATCTGCTGACCATGAGCGGCGGATGGAAGTGGAGCGAAGCAGCGCAGCCCAACAACGAGTCGCGTTTATTCTGGAAGTCCGACCCGGTGCGCTACGTGCTTGAGCAACCGATTCAAGCGCCGCCGGGCACCGCATGGAACTACAACGGCGGCGGCACAGTGATCCTGGCCGACATCGTCACCCGCGTCGGCGGCAAGCCCTGGCTCGATGTCGCAAAGACCGACTTGTTCACGCCACTCGGCATCACGCGCTGGGAATGGGTGACGGATTTGCACGGCAGGCCCGCCTCTTTCGCGGGACTGCGGTTGCGGCCGCGCGACATGGCCAAGCTGGGACGACTGATGCTCAACCACGGCCGATGGAACGGCCGCCAGCTTGTGGCGGAACACTGGATCGTGGAATCGATGCGGCCGCGCCTGAGCGTCGGCTTCAAAAGCCCCGCCAACCAGCCCGACGAAATCCACTACGGCTATCAGTGGTGGACCGGCACGGCCGCGTGGCAGGGCCGCCGCATCGCATGGAGTGCCGCCTTCGGCAACGGCGGCCAGCGCATCTTCGTGGTGCCGGAACTGGACTTGACCGTCGTCGCGACGGCGGGCGATTACGGCTCCATGCCGATGGCGGCCAAGGTCAATCAACTGCTACACACCGTGATCGGCACCGTAGCCGAGTAGCCGCTTGCTATAATTTTGCTATGATTGAGGCTCCAGCGAGGCACAATCATGAGCATCGGCGCCATTACACCGAGTTCCCCCAGTCCGACGCCGGCGCGCGATACGCCGCCGGCGCAGGCGGCTGCGACCTCGAGGCCCGCCGCAGCCTCACCCTCACCTTCCTCCACCACCAACCTGACGCCTGAAGCGCTCAAGCTGATCGACCAGTTGAAGGCGCGCGATTCCGAAGTGCGCCAGCACGAGCAGGCGCACCTGGCGACGGCGGGCGGCCTGGCCGTGTCGGGCGCCTCCTACACCTACCAGCGCGGGCCGAACGGCGTCTCCTACGCCATCGGCGGCGAGGTCAATATCGACACCTCGCCCGGCGGCACGCCCGAGGAGACCATCGCCCGCGCCCGCACCATCCAGGCGGCGGCGCTGGCGCCGGCCGAGCCATCGGGCGCGGACCGCTCGGTGGCGGCCCAGGCGCAGCAGATGGAAACGCAGGCGCGCGCCGAATTGGCGCAGCAGCAGACGCAGGCCGCCACCGGCCGGGTGCAAAGCGCTTACGGCAACAGGCAGCAAGAGGCGCCCACGCTGGACGTCTACGCTTGAATGATAAAATCCCGTCTTTGCCTCTCGCCTCACTGGAAACCATGTTAAAAGCACCACGCAGCCTCACCTTCAAATGCACCAAGTGCGCCAAAGCCGTGCAGGTCCGCCTGCAAAAGGTCTCGGCCTGCTCGCACATCCAGCCCTACTTCGGCATTTGTCAGTGCGGCGAAGTCAAACACCACGCCATCGGCCAGAAAGACGCGGTCGAATCCTACCTGGCCGCGCCGGAAGGCTGGACCCATCACCACTAATTCGCGCCGGGCCCTCAAGTAATCGGCTAGCATACCGTTATAGAGTTGTAGAAGTATTATCGAAAACGGAATCTGCCATGTCGACCATCCCTGCCCTCGGCGCCCGCTCCCAGCCTGCGTCCCTATACACCGCCCCCCCGCGCAACGACGGAAAAGCCGACAGCGCGTCGGCCCTGCAAAAGACCAAGAGCGGCGGCGCGTCGCCTGTTTCGCTGTCCGGCGACGGGCTCGATCTGCAAAAACGCCTGGCGTCGGTCGGCAATGCGACGGTGGATTTCGCCCAGGAGTTCGTCGGCAGCTTCGCGCAGGCGCTGTTCGGCGACGCCGCCAAGGGCGCGGTGATCGACTTCGACTCGGCCAGCCTGGAAGCGTCGTCCAGCTACGCGCTGGGCGTGCAGCACAGCGAAGGCGCCAACGGCACCACCGACGCCGCCGCCTTCCAGTTGAGCGACAGCTCGCACTTCATCGGCAAAGGCACCATCACCACCGCCGACGGCCGCAAGTTCGATTTCGAAGTCGAGGTCCAGTACAACTACGAGCTCAATGCGGCAGCCAGCCAAACCACCGCGCCGGCAGCTGAACAGGCAGGCGACAAGCCGAAGGCCGCCGGCACCAAGGACCTGCCGACGGTGCAGCTGCCGAACATCGACTTCCCGGGCACGCTGGCGGACCTGTTCAAATTGATCGGCGTCGACCTGCAAACCGCGCTGGCCAGCAACGACGGCAGCGACAGCCAGACCAGCGACGGCATCGACCGCAACACGCTGCGCAGCCTGTCGCTGCGCCTCCTCAACCTGGTCGACAGCAAGGACGCCAACACCTACGCCGAGCTGAGTGGCGCGGACAAGGCCAAATCGGCCTACGACGCGCAGGCCGTGGCCGAGAAGCCGACGGACGCCGCCACGCCGGCCCCGGCTCCGGCGGCGCCACCGGCCGACGTGGCCAAGGACGCCGTCCCCGCCGAAAAAGCATCGACCTGACCCCAAGCCGGCCGCCCGGCCGGCGACCGGTATAATAGCGACACTCTCCGCTACGCGGTCCCGCGTCAGCGCGTCACTATTTTCCGTCGATTGATTCCCCATGCCTGTACAAACCACCTCCGCCCCGATGCCGCAGCAAATCCACTGGGAGGAGAACGGCGTGCCCCACTCCGCGCGCTGGCGCTCCGAAGCCGGCATGCCGCCGCCGAAGCGCGTGGTGATCGCCGACGACCGCACCAACGCCGATGTGGCCTACCGCCTCGCCTGCGAAGGCACGGCGCTGCTGTGGCGCGGCGATTTCCAGAACGCGCGCCAGCTTCTGCAAGCCCTGGCGCGACGCGCAGACCATAAAAGCAAGCCGGCCAAGAAAGCCAAGCCGGCCAAGACTCCGGCCACGCCGACCGAAGCATTCCACCTGCATCGCCAGGCGCAGTCGCAGCGCGCCCGCACCCTGGCCATGCTGCTGATTCCTTTCGAGGACGGTTACACGATACCGCTGCGCCGCGCGCCGGAGGTGCAGCTGGCCTGCAACGAGGCTTACGGCCGCTTTGAAGAACCGTTCGTCGCCTCGCTGCGCGAGCTGCTCGGCCTGATCGGCGCGCATGAATGGCGCCGCACCGGCGTCGAGATCCCGGCGCTGGACGCGCGCATCCACCCGCACTACGGCGTGTTCTCGCCGGTGCGCGGCGAATACGTGCAGCTGGTGGCGGACACGCCGCTGCCGGCCGGCGTCAAGCTGGCCTTCGACATCGGCGCCGGCACCGGCGTACTGTCGGCGGTGCTGGCCAGGCGCGGCGTCGCCCGCGTGATCGCCACCGACCAGGATCAGCGCGCGCTGAGCTGCGCTCGCGAAAACCTGGCGCGCCTGGACCTGGACGACCAGGTCGAGCTGCTGGAGGCGGACCTGTTCCCCGAAGGCCGCGCGGCGCTGGTGGTGTGCAATCCGCCGTGGGTGCCGGCGCGTCCGAGTTCGCCGATCGAATACGCGGTCTACGATCCGGACAGCCGCATGCTGCGCGGCTTCCTGGCCGGCCTGGCCGACCACCTGACGCCGGGCGGCGAAGGCTGGTTGATCCTGTCCGATCTGGCCGAGCACCTGGGCCTGCGACCGCGTGACGAGCTGACGGCCTGGATCGCCGCCGCCGGCCTGAAAGTGATCGACCGCCACGACGTGCGCCCGACCCACCCGCGCGCCGCCGACGTCACCGATCCCCTGCACGCCGCCCGCGCCGCCGAAGTCACCTCGCTGTGGCGCCTGGCCGCCGCGTAAATGATGCGATAAACATAAGCGCCACTTAAGGAAATTGAAGAAATATAAGTGGCTCTTATTTTGCCCCTTGCGGAACGCAACAAGGCTATGTATAATTCGGGCCTCAGACGCGGGGTGGAGCAGTCTGGCAGCTCGTCGGGCTCATAACCCGAAGGTCACAGGTTCAAATCCTGTCCCCGCAACCAGATTCAAAAAGCCGTTGATTCTTGCAAAAGACTCAACGGCTTTTTTCTTTTATGGCCGGTTTTATTATTTGAGGCACGCCGGCTCTTCTTGCTTGCCAGAGATCGTAAGACGCCTGTTCCGCAACCCATACCTCCGCGCTTCCGCCATTTTCAAGTCCCAGCCAAGCCTCTAGCCGGAGTGCCATCATCGGAGAGATTGCAGCACGCTCGTTCAAGATGCGCGACAGCGTGGCGCGTGTCACACCCAATTGCCTGGCCGCCTCAGTCACACTGAGGCCCAGCGCCGGCAACACGTCGTCGCGGAGCATGCCCCCTGGATGCGGAGGATCGAACATCTGTGAAATAGTCGCCATGACAGCCTCTAGTGATAATCTTGATAATTAACCAAGAACGCATCGCCATTCTCAAATTTGAACGTCAGCCGCCAATTGCCGCTAACAGTGACTGAACAGTGATCAGCCAACCCACCGGACAGCGCATGGAATCGCCACCCGGGCACATTCATTTGCCGGATATCGGAACAGCTATCCAGACGCCTCAACTGGGTCCGCAAGCGCAGCGCATGGTTTGGCTGGATGCCCGCCTTGCTGCCAGTGTTAAAGAACGCTTCCAAACCTTTGTGCTTGAACGTTCTTATCATAAGTGTATAGCGTGGCGTTACGGGTTTCAAGAAGTGCCCTGTTAGCGGCAAACTTTATTCCCTGGAGAGCCCTTGACACTGATATACGCCAAGACATCTACATACCGTCACACGCCAGCGCTTTTCAGCATGTCAACAAGCTGTCACAATTACCTTTTTAGATTTCCAAAAGGGGCAGGCGTGAAGGATCAAGCGAAGGTATCAAACCCGCAACAGCAGGACGCTCCGGCCAATCCTTCCCGCCGCCGCATCTTCCAGGCGGCTGCCGCGACCGGCGCCGTCGCCGCCCTGCCGGCCATCGCCGAGGCGGCGTCGAGCAAGCCGGTCAAGGGTTCGCTCGACGCCAAGCTCAAGGCCAGCGTCAAGAACGTGGTGGTGATCTACCTGGAAAACCGCAGCTTCAACAACCTGTTCGCCAACTTCCCCGGCACCGCCGCGCCGCTGTCGGCCGCGCCGGCCGCCGCCTGCCTGCAGCGCGACCGCGACGGCTCGGTGCTGCCGTCGCTGCCGAAGGTCTGGGGCGGCATGGTGCCCAACACCCAGGACGTCGGCGGTAAAAAATACGCGCTCAAGGAAGACGACATCAAGGGCCTGCCGAACGGCCCGTTCAAGCTGGTCGACGCCGAAGGCAAGCCGCTGCCGGAAGCCGTGATCACGCGCGACCTGTGGCACCTGTTCTATCACAACCAGATGCAGATCAACGGCGGCAAGAACGACGGCTTCGCGGCCTGGGGCAACACCGGCGGCATGGTCATGGGCTACTACGGCGAGACCAGCAAGAACCTTGGCCTGTGGAAGATCGCCGAACAGTACACGCTGTGCGATAACTTTTTCATGGCGGCCTTCGGCGGCTCCTACCTGAACCACCAGTTCCTGATCTCCGGCCGCACGCCGGAATACTTCAACGCCAAGGACACGGCGGCCAAGAAGAAGATCGCGGTGCTCGACGATGGCCCGACCGGCTTCCGCCTGTCGGTGGCCAAGGACAGCCCGGCCTCCGCGATGGACGGCCAGCCGCACTTCGTCAACAACGGCGCCATCTCGCCGGACGGCTACGCGGTCAACACCATGGCCCCACCCTTCCAGCCGAGCTACATCCGCCCCGCCTTCGACGGCGATCCGCTGCTGGCCGATCCGAACGACGCCGCCACCCTGCCGCCGCAAACCTACAACACCATCGGCGACCTGCTGTCGGCGAAGAAGGTGAGCTGGGCGTGGTACGGCGGCGCGTGGCAGGCGGCGCTGGACGCGCGCGGAGGCGGCGAGAAGCCCAACTTCCAGTTCCATCACCAGCCGTTCAACTACTTCAAGCAGTTCGCGCCGGGCACCGCCGCCCGCGCCGAGCACCTGCGCGACGGTGGCCTCGGCGACAGCCCGATCTCCAATAAATTCATCGCCGACGCGGTGGCCGGCAAGCTGCCGGCCGTGACCTTCTACAAGCCGCAGGGGAACCTGAACCTGCACGCCGGCTACTCCGACATCGAGTCCGGCGACGCCCACATCGCCAACGTCATCGAGCACCTGAAGAAGTCCCCGCAGTGGAAGGACATGGTGGTGGTGATCACCTTCGACGAGAACGGCGGCTGGTGGGACCACGTCGCGCCGCCGAAGGGCGACCGCTGGGGTCCGGGCTCGCGCATTCCGGCCATCGTCATCTCGCCGTACGCGAAAAAAGGCCAGGTCGACCACACCTTCTACGACACCACCTCGATCATGCGCTTCATCACCCGCCTGCACGACCTGCCGCTGCTGGAAGGCCTGAAGCTCCGCAACGAGGCCTTCATGGCGCGCAACGCGCTGCCGCCGGGCGACCTGACGGGGGCGCTGAGCTTCCGTTGAGTTTGCGCTTTGTGTTACACTTCGCGCATTAGCTTACTGAGCCCGACTGCCGCAGCCGGGCTTTTGTTTTTTTCATGAGAGATAAAAAAGATAACGCGACGTTCGACCTGCCCGGTTTCGGCCCGGCCGAACCGCTCGAACCCGAAGCCAAGCGTCCGCCGCCGCCGCGCAGCAAGCGTTCCGCGCTCAAGCAGGAGCAGCTGGAACTGCTGGAGCCGACCGACACCACCGGCCTGCCGGTCTGGGTCCGCGACGACAATCTCGACCTGACCGGCTTGCCGGTATGGGCGCCGAACTGATACGGCACAGCAGCAACACACTGTACCAACAGTAGCAACACACATCACCCCACAACGCACAGCGCCGGGTCCGCCCCTGTTAGACTGTGCCCACGTACTTTTTGAACAGGTCCGCCATCATGACATCCGACGTATCCACCGCCTTCGCCAGCCTGCCGCTGACCACCGCCTTCCTCGACAACCTCGACTCGCTCGGCTACAAGGAGATGACCACGATCCAGGCGCAAAGCCTGCCGTCGGTGCTGGCCGGCCGCGACCTGATCGCCCAGGCCAAGACCGGCAGCGGCAAGACCGCCGCCTTCGGCATTGGCATCCTGGCCAAGCTGAACCCGGCCTGGTTCGCGGTGCAGGCGCTGGTGCTGTGCCCGACCCGCGAACTGGCCGACCAGGTGGCCAACGAGCTGCGCCGCCTGGCGCGCGCCACCGGCAACGTCAAGGTTCTGGTGCTGACCGGCGGCTCGCCGATGCGCCCGCAGATCGCCTCGCTGGAACACGGCGCCCACATCGTGGTCGGCACCCCGGGCCGCGTGCGCGACCACCTGGGCCGCGCCACGCTGGACCTGTCCAAGGTCGAGACGCTGGTGCTGGACGAAGCGGACCGCATGACCGACATGGGCTTCTACGACGAAATCGCCGGCATCGTCAGCGCCTGCCCGAAACGCCGCCAGACCCTGCTGTTCTCGGCCACCTACCCGGACGACATCCGCCGCGCCACCGACTCCTTCCTGGCCGATCCGGTCGAAGTGACGGTCGAAGCGCAGCACGACAACAGCCAGATCGAGCAGCTGTTCTTCGAGATCGGCTTCGACCAGCGCACCGAGGCGGTGGCGCGCCTGCTGGGCCACTACAAGCCGGTGTCGGCCATCGCCTTCTGCAACACCAAGGTGCAATGCCGCGAACTGGTCGACGACCTGCGCGCCAAGGGCTTCTCCGCACTGGCGCTGTACGGTGAGCTGGAACAGCGTGAGCGCGACGAGATACTGGTACTGTTTGCCAACCGTAGCTGCTCTGTACTGGTGGCCACCGACGTCGCCGCGCGCGGCCTGGACATCCACAACCTGGAGGCGGTGATCAACGTCGACGTTTCCAAGGACACCGAAGTGCACATCCACCGCATCGGCCGCACCGGCCGCGGCACGGAACAGGGCCTGGCGCTGTCGCTGTGCGCGCCGAACGAGAAGAAGTGGGTCAAGCTGATCGAGGAATACCAGGGCGCGCCGGTCGAGTGGTTCGACCTCGCCAGCCTGGACGACGGCGACTACGGCGTCGATCCGGCGCCGATGATGACGCTGGTGATCTCGGGCGGCAAAAAGGACAAGCTGCGTCCGGGCGACCTGCTGGGCGCCCTGACCGGCGACGCGGGCCTGAGCAAGGAACAAGTGGGCAAGATCAACGTGTTCGAGTTCCAGACCTACGTCGCGATCGACCGCCGCGTCGCCTACGCCGCCTTCGACCGCCTGAGCAAGAACAACCCGCTGGGCGGCGACTTCGGCGCCATCAAAGGCCGCAACTTCAAGATGCGCTTCATCGACGCGTAAGCGTCGGTGCCGGCGTCACGCCGCCGGCAGCGCGAAGCGGAATACCGCGCCCTGGCGCGGCAGGCGGGCCAGTTCGGCGGCGTCGACGAGGTCGATGCGGCTGCCGTGCAGCTGCATGATGCGGTTGACGATCAACAGACCCAGCCCCCCTTCCCTGCGCTCGCCGCGCAAGGCGAACGGGCGGCGGAACAGCACGTCGCGCATCTCCGCCGGAATACCCGGTCCGGTATCGGCCACGATCACCAGCACCTTTCCATCCCGCGCCGGCTCCACCACGATTTCGACCTCGCCGCCAGCCGGCGTATGGCGGATCGCATTGTCGAACAAATTAGTCAGCACGCGCTCGATCATGCCCAGGTCCGCGCGCACCATCGGCGCCGGATGCGGTAGCGTCGCCATCAGCCGCACATTGCGCTCCTGCGCCTTCAATTCAAATTTCTGGAACACGTCCTGGATCAAATCGCTGATCGAGAAGGCTTCCAGCTCCGGCTCCACCGCGCCGTGCTCCAGCCGCGCCAGCTCGAACAGCGCCTGCGCCAATCCGCCGACCTTGCGGCTCTGCGCCAGCGCGATGCCGAGGTAGCGCTGCCGCTCGGCCGTATCCAGCGTCGCGTCCTTGAGCGACAGCGTCTCCAGATAGCCGTGCAGTGAGCCCAGCGGCGTGCGCAGGTCGTGCGAGATATTCGCCACCACCTCGCGCCGGTCCTGGTCCAGCTGGCGCATGGTTTGCCACTGCTCGTTGATGCGCGCCGCCATGTCGCTGAAGGCGCGTTCCAGAATCGCGATCTCGTCGCGCGGGCCGTGGGCGACCGGCGCCGGCAGCACCAGCTGGTCGGCCCTGGTGTCGAGCTGCCGCATATTCCCGGTCAGGCGGCGCAGCGGCCGCGTGATCAGGCGGAAGGCGATCAGGCCGGCGATCAGCCCAAGCAGCGCCACCAGCGCCATCGACCACAAGGTGGTGCGCAGCACCGAGCTGGCGGCCGCGCGCGCGGCGAGGCGGTCGTGCTCCTCGCTCTGCAGGATCACGTAGATGTAGCCGACCTTCTTCTCGCCCACGCGCAGCGTCGCCGCGCTGAAGACCTTGCGGCCGCTGTCGCTGCGCGGATCGTCGCCCAATATCGGCAAGGGCTGGTTCTCGAACAGGCGGCGCACGGGCGCCAGGTCGACACGGTCGCGCTTCAGGCGTCCGGCCGGCGCGGCGTGGCCGACCACGCGGCCTTCCATGTCGAGCAAATACACTTCCACATTGGGATTGACCGACATCAGCTTGCTGAACAGCCGGCGCACCGCCTCCGGGCCAAGTCCTTCGCTAACCGGCGCGCCGGCATCGGCAGGCGCCTCATCGTCGGCGTGCATCAGTTGCGCATCCAGCGCGATGCTGCGCGCCAGCCCGCGCGACAGGCCCTGCACCACCTCCATCTCATGCATGACGGCGGCGCGGATCTGCAGCCACGCCGACGCGCCGCAGCAGGCCAGCAGCAGTACGGCGAACACCAGCGACAGGCGCTGCGACAGCGTCAGCTTCATGCCGCAGCGCTCGCGAAGCGATACCCTTTTCCCCACACCGTCAGGATACGGGTCGGCTCGGCGGGATCGGCCTCGATCTTGGCGCGCAGGCGGTTGATGTGGGTGTTGACCGTATGTTCGTAGCCGTCGTGCTGGTAGCCCCAGACCTGGTTCAGCAAGTCCAGTCGCGAGAAGACTTTTTCAGGATGCTTGACGAAGAAGTACAGCAGGTCGAATTCGCGCGGCGTCAGGTCCAGCGCGCGGCCTTCGACGTAGGCCTGGCGGGTCAGCGGATCGAGGCGCACGCCGTTCAGTTCCAATGCGCCGGCCTCGTTGCGCTGCGTGCGTCCCATGGCGTCGGCGCGGCGCAGCAGCGCCTTGACGCGCGCCACCAGCTCCAGCACCGAGAACGGCTTGACCAGGTAATCATCCGCGCCCAGCTCCAGCCCGAGGATGCGGTGCACCTCGCTCGACCGCGCGCTGGTGATGATGATCGGCGTGTAGGTCTCCATGGCGCGCGCCTGGCGGCAGATCTCCAGCCCGTCCACGCCGGGCAGCATCAGATCGAGGATCAGCGCGTCCCAGCCGCCGGTGCGCAACTGCGCCAGGCCCTGGTTGCCGTCGGCGCAGTGCGTGACCTGATACCCTTCGTCCTGCAGGTGCATGCGCAGCAGGTCGGCGATCGGCATATCATCTTCAACGATCAGGACGCGTTTTGGTAGTTCCATAGTCACTCGGAGCCGGAAAAGTCGGAAAGACGCCATTGTGCGGGATTCCTGCTTGGGAAAGTATCACATTTAATTTAAGTTTACGTGAGGATTTCGTCAGCGCCTTAGGGGCAGAATGGCTCCATGGTTATCCCACTATTGGAGGCAATATGACATCCCGACGCAGTTTCATCTTCACCGGCGGCGCCGCCCTGATCGCAGGCGCCGCAGCTTTTAACTGGCGCGCCGTCGATGCCGCCCCCGCCCCGGCATGGGAAGTGACCCGCACCGACGCCGAGTGGCGCGCCTCGCTGAGCCCCGCCCAGTACGATATCCTGCGCAAAGGCGGCACCGAGCGGCCGTTTTCCAGTGCGCTCTACAAGGAGCACCGCGCCGGCAAATTCTTCTGCGCCGGCTGCCAGAATCCGCTGTTCTCGTCGAAGACCAAGTTCGATAGCGGCACCGGCTGGCCGAGCTTCTGGAAGCCGCTGGAACGCGGCGTCTACACCAGCCGCACCACGTCGCTGGGCGTGATGGGCGCGGAAGTCAAATGCCGCCGCTGCGGCAGCCACCTCGGCGACGTGTTCGACGACGGCCCGGAACCGACCGGCCTGCGGTATTGCATCGATGGCCTGGCGTTGAGCTTCACGCCCGGCGAAGCGTGAGAGGAGCAGAAATGTTATTGATCCTTCTCTCCTACCTGGGCGGCGCCCTGACGATCCTCAGCCCGTGCATCCTGCCGGTGCTGCCGTTTGTATTCGCCCGCACCGGCCAGCCCTTCGTGCGCAGCGGCCTGCCGCTGCTGGCCGGCATGGCGCTGACCTTCGCGCTGGTCGCGACCTTGGCCGCCGTCGGCGGCGGCTGGGTGGTGCAAGCCAACCAATACGGCCGCTGGCTGGCGCTGGCCCTGATGGCCTTCTTCGGCGTGACGCTGATGCTGCCGCACCTTGCCGATCGTCTGACCAAGCCGCTGGTGGCCTTGGGCGACAAGCTGTCGAACAAGGCGCAGTCGGAAGACGGCGGCCGCTCCGGCGCCCGTTCATCCTTCCTGCTCGGCGTGGCGACCGGTTTGCTGTGGGCGCCGTGCGCCGGCCCGGTGCTGGGCCTGGTGCTGACTGGCGCAGCGCTGAACGGCGCCAGCGTCGGCACCACCTTGCTGCTGCTGGCCTATGCGGCCGGCGCGGCGACCTCGCTGGCGCTGGCGTTGCTGGTCGGCGGCAAAGTGTTCGGCGCGATGAAGCGTTCGCTGGGCGCCGGTGAATGGGTGCGTCGCGGCCTGGGCGTGGCGATGCTGGCAGGCGTGGTCGCCATCGCGACCGGCCTGGATACGGGCCTGCTGACCCGGGTGTCGTCGGTGGCGACGGCAGGCATCGAGCAGAAACTGATCGACAGCCTGGCGCCGCGCGATGAAGCTCCGGCTGGCGGCGCAATGATGCGCCGTGCCGCACACGAAGGCGACGAAGCTCCGGCCGGCGCGATGATGTCGCGCACCGCGATGTCCGGCGGTCCCGCCATGATGGCGCGCCGCGCCACGGCACCCGCGGACGACGCGCTCAAGATCGAAGGCATCGCGCCACCGCTGGACGGCGCCGTCGAATGGCTGAACACCGCGCCGCTGACCGCGCAGCAGCTCAAGGGCAAAGTGGTGCTGATCGACTTCTGGACCTACTCCTGCATCAACTGCCTGCGCAGCCTGCCGTACACCAAGGCATGGGCCGACAAGTACCGCGACCAGGGCCTGGTGGTGATCGGCGTGCACGCTCCCGAATTCGCCTTTGAGCGCGACATCGGCAACGTCCGCAAGGCGACCAAGGAACTGGGCATCAACTACCCGGTAGCGATCGATAACAACTTCGCGATCTGGCGCTTGTTCAAGAACCAATACTGGCCGGCGCACTACCTGATCGATGCCAAGGGCCAGATCCGCCACCACCACTTCGGCGAAGGCGAATACGCCCAGTCGGAACAGGCGATCCAGCAGCTGCTGGAGGAAGCGGGCCGCAAGGACGTCGCCAACACCGTGGTCAGCGCGGAAGATGCGCAAGGCGTTCAGCAGGCCGCCGACATCAGCCAGGTGGCCTCGCCGGAGACTTATCTGGGCTACGAGCGCGCCGAGAACTTCGCCTCGCCGGAGAAGCAGGCCGCCGACCAGGCCCGCAGCTACACCGCTCCGGCCAAGCCGGCGCTGAACCAGTGGGGCCTGGCCGGCAACTGGCTGTCGCAGCCGGACCAGATCATCCTGAACCAGGCCAAGGGCAGCATCGTCTACCGCTTCCATGCCCGTGATGTGCACCTGGTGCTCGGCCCTGCCAAGGACGGCAAGCCGGTGCGCTTCCGTGTGACCATCGACGGCGCCGCGCCGGGCAAGGACCACGGCACTGACGTCGCGGCCGACGGCACCGGCGTAATCAACGGCCAGCGCCTGTACCAGCTGGTGCGCCAGGCCGGCGGCATCGGCGACCGCACCTTCAGCATTGAATTCCTCGATCCCGGCGTGCAAGCCTACGCCTTCACCTTTGGTTGAAACGGAGATTTACCATGAAAAGCATTTTGAATAACTGGGCCGCTCCGGTGGCCCTGATCGGCGCGGGCATCGTTGGCCTGGTCCTGATGCAGCAGCCGGCGGTATCGGCGGAAGTGGCCGTGGTCATCGCGCCGCCAACGGTCGATGAACCGGCGGGCGCGGAGCACAGCGCCACCGCGATCTTTTCCGGCGGCTGCTTCTGGGGTGTGCAGGGCGTGTTCCAGCATGTCAAAGGCGTCAGCAACGCGGTGTCCGGCTACATCGGCGGCGAGGCGCGCACCGCGTCGTACGACACCGTCAGCTACGGCGAGAGCGGCCATGCGGAATCGGTGAAGATCACCTACGATCCGGCGCAGATCAGCTACGGCAAGCTGCTGCAGATCTTCTTCTCGGTGGCGCACAATCCGACCGAGCTCAATCGCCAGGGCCCGGACAGCGGCACGCAATACCGTTCCGCGATCTTCCCGCAGTCGCCGGTGCAGCGCAGCGTGGCCGAGAAGTACATCGCCCAGCTGGATGCTTCGAAGGCGTTCAAGAAGCCGCTGGCGACCAAGATCGAACTGGATAAAAAATTCTATCCGGCCGAGACTTATCACCAGAACTACCTGACGCTGCATCCGAACGATCCGTACATCGTCTACAACGACCTGCCGAAGGTGGCGAACCTGAAGCGCGTCATGCCGGAGCTTTACCGGGCGGACGCGGTCCTGGTCCGCAAGGCACTGTAACTACTTCACCTGCTTGAGCACTTCCAGCACCGCCGCGACCACGGCTTCAGGCTTCTCCGCCTGGATCACGTGGCCGGCGCCGGGCACCACGCGCTGGGTGCCGCGCGTGGTCAGTTTCAGATATTCCTTTTGCACCGCGAAGTTGGCGTCTTCGATGGCCTTGTTGGTTGCGCTTTGCGGCTGGTCCGGTATCCGGTAAGGACTGACGCCGCGCGTCAGCACCACGATCGGCAAATCGCCGAAAGGACGGCGCAGTTTGCGCAGCTGTTCGTCGCTGGCCTCGATGCCGTCATATTCCGCCGTGTTGGCGCGCCAGAAGCTGGCCTTCAGCGTGGATGCCGTGACGGCAGCGCCAAGCGTTGGGCCGAATATTTTCGAGATTTCCGCGGCGTCGCCGACGCAATTTTTGTGCTCCTCGCTGCCGGCCTTGAAGCCCTTCTCGGCGGCCGCCTGGCAGTATTTATTCTGCGCCGCGACCATGGCGTAAAACTCCTTGATCTTGCCGCCGCTGGCTTTATTCACGCGATTCGTCTCATCCTCGTGCTGCGCCTCGACCAGCACCAGGCCCTTGACCTCCTTCGGATAGCGATAGGCATACACCTGCACATTGGCGCCGCCGAGCGAGTTGCCCACCAAAATATACGGCGCCTTCTCGCCCGCTGCGGCAAGCAGCTTGTGCAAATCCTCGACCACGTTTTCCGACGTGTTCGGGCGTTTGGCCGGATCGCTGAAGCCCAGGCCCGCCCGGTCATAGACACACGCGCGTGTATGCTTCGCCACTTCCGGCTGCACCTGGAACCAACCCCACCCAGCGTCGCCGGACGGCGAATCGAATACGACCGTGGTGGCCCCCTTGCCGCTGCAATAGATATTCATCTTTCTGCCGCCGACATCGACCAGCTGATGCGGCACGGCGAACGCGCTGCCCGCATCCGGCTGCGCCGCCGCGAACGAAGAAGGAATCACACCGGCGGCCAGCGCCAGCACTGCAAAACCAGAAACAGCTTTAGTCATCAGATGGTCCCATGTCAGGTGAGCAGCTCCACAGCTGCTGCCTCATATAGTAAATCAACAACGCCCGGAGTTGAGCGATAATGCAGGGTGCCGTTTTGGCTGCTTGGGGTTTGATGATGCATAAGTTAATTTCGGAGTTGAGAAGGCTTTACCTGCTCAACGATCAACGCTACGACGATGAGAGCCTGACCTGGCATTTAAGCGGGGAGACGACGCTGTCCGTCGATCTGGCCAACGCCGCCGGATTGACGCGCGCGCTCGTCATCGATTTCCACAAGGCGCCGAACGAGCAGCATTGGACGCGCTTGTGCGAGGTCGCCAATGCGCTGCAGACCGAGCTTGGCCTGCCGGCGCCGGCGGTCAGCGTCTCCGGCGGCACCAGCTACGGATTGTGGCTGTCGCTCGCGTCGCCGATCACCACCGCGCAGGCGCGCGAGTTCCTCGCCTTGCTGCATAAGGCTTACTTCAAGGACGAGCCGATGCCCCCCGGCCGCACGGCGGTCGAGCTTCCGCCGTGCCTGCACCACGCCACGGGCCTATGGGGAGCTTTCATCAATCCGGGGATGGGCGCTTCGTTTGCCGATGAACTCGGGCTGGAAATGCAGCCGCCCATCGCCGCGCAGACGGCGTTCCTGGACGGCCTGCAAAGCATCGGCGATGCGGAATTCGCCAAGGCGCTGGCGCTGCTTCAGCCGAAGGACGTTGCCGAGCCGCGCGCGCTGGCGACAACGACAGCGACAGCGACAACGACCGCCACGCCGGAAGGCCTGCTGCTAAAGGACGCCACGCTCGAAGACATCATCGCCCACCTGCACGCGATGAACATCGAACCGACCTTCCGCCACCTGTTGAAACGCTAGCGCGCCGCCAGCGACACGCTGGCCGGAAACTGCGGCGCGCGCCGGTGCAGCGTCGCCTGCTCATACGAGTAGGCCATGCGGATCAGGGATGCCTCGCTATACGCCGCGCCGACAAAGGACAACCCGACCGGCAGTCCATGCACATAGCCCGCCGGCACCGTGATGTGCGGATAGCCCGCCACCGCCGCAGGCGACGAGAAGCTGCCGGTGAAATGGTCGCCGTTGATAAAGTCGGTCAGCCACGCCGGGCCGCCGGTCGGCGCCACCAGCGCGTCGAGCTGGTGCTGCTTCATCACCTGATCGATGCCCTCGGCGCGCGCGTAGCGGTGGTTGTTGGCCAGCGCATCGCGATAGGCCGGCGTATCGAGCCCGCCCTTCTCCTGCGCGCGCTCCAGGTATTCCTGCCCAAAGTACGGCAGTTCCTGCTGATGGTGCTTCTGGTTGAACGCGATCACGTCCGCCATGTTGGCGACCGGCGCATTCGGCGCAAACTCCTTCAGGTACGCCGCGAGATCGCTCTTGAATTCATACAGCAGCACCTCGGTTTCGCTGTCATCGTACTTGCCGACGTTGGGCACTTCGGTATCGACCAGCACCGCGCCCTGCGCCTTCAACTCCAGCAGCGCTTTTTCGATCACCGCATCCAGATCGTCATTGCGGCCGAAGAAATTGCGCGCCACGCCGATGCGCATGCCTTTCAAGCCGCCCTTCTCCAAGGCGGCGCGATAGTCGGCGCCCTTGCCCGCGCCCTCCCGCGTCACCGGATCCATCGGGTCGACGCCCATCATCGCCGACAGCATCAGCGCGGCGTCGGAAACGCTGCGCGCCATCGGGCCGGCGGTGTCCTGCGAATGCGCGATCGGGATGATGCCGCTGCGGCTGACCAGCCCCAAGGTCGGCTTGATGCCGACCAGGCCGCAGATCGACGCCGGCGACACGATCGACCCATCGGTCTCGGTGCCGACGGCCACCGTGGCCAGGCCGGCGGCGATCGCCGCGCCCGAGCCGGAGCTGGAACCGCTGCAATTGCGGTCCAGCGAATACGGATTCAAGGTCAGCCCGCCGCGCCCGCTCCAGCCGCTGACGGAATGGGTGGAGCGCATATTGGCCCACTCGCTCAGATTGGTCTTGCCGATGATGACGGCGCCGGCCGCGCGCAGCTGCGCCGTCACATGCGCGTCGCGCGCGGCGCGCACGCCGGCCAGCGCCAGCGATCCGGCGCTGGTGCTCATGCGGTCGGCGGTGGCGATATTGTCTTTCAGGAGAACCGGGATGCCGTGCAGCGGGCCGCGCACGCGTTTGAGCTTGCGCTCGCGGTCCATGTCGAGCGCGATTTTCAGCGCTTCCGGATTGATTTCGATGATGGCGTTGATGCGCGGACCGGACTTGTCGATGGTCTTGATGCGGGCCAGGTATTGCGAGGTCAGCGAGTGCGAGGTCAGCTTGCCGGCCTCCATCATCTGCTGCTGCTCCAGCACGCCGGCGTCGAGGATGCCGCCGCTGCCAAGCTTGGCCGTCGTCGTCGACGGCGCCGCCAGCACGCGATTGCCGCCCACGGCAGCCCCGGCCGCCAAACCGATCCGTACAAAATCCCTGCGATCCATACCCATCCTTATGGTTGCTTGACTTTTATCGTCAATACGCGATTTTTATTGCGTGGCATAAATATATCAGCGTGTTGACAGGTCCACCACAAAAATTGCTTGTTTTCAGAAAATAATTCCATTTTGCCTATTTTCAGGCGAAAAAAAAGCACGCCGGCGGAGCGGGCGTGCTTTCTTGGCAAGGAATCGGCTTAGTTGCGGACGATTTTCTTGTATTCGTTGGTGCGGGTGTCGATTTCGATGATGTCGTCCTGGCTCACGAACAGCGGCACTTGCACGGTGAACTGCTTCGATTCGATGGCGTTTTCGATCTTCGCGTCTTTCAGGACGTTGCCCGAAGTGTTGCCCTTGACGGCCGGCTCCGAGTACACGATCTGGCGTGCGATGGTGGTTGGCAGTTCAACCGAGATGGCTTTGCCGTCGTAGAAGACCGCTTCGCATTCCATGCCGTCCTTCAGGTAGTTCAGCGCGTCGCCCAGGTTTTCTTCTTCGATTTCGTACTGTTCGTAGTCGGCGTCCATGAAGACGTACAGCGGATCGGCGAAGTACGAGTAGGTGACCGGCTTCTTGTCCAGCACGACGACGTCGAACTTGTCATCGCCGCGGAACACGTTTTCCAGCGGGCTGTTGGTCAGAAGATTCTTCATCTTCCACTTGTACGTGAAGCCCGTGCGGCTCGAACCGTTGACGTCGGAGCGCAGCACGATGTATGGCTTGGCGTCGACCATAATGATATTGCCAACACGAATTTCTTTTGCAGGTTTCATGAGAATGTACGTAAAAAGTAGGTTGCGTAAAAATCATCTGTTGCCAGGCAAAAGCCTTCGGCTTACGTTTGATCGGGTAAAAATGCGCTGTAAATTAACCCGGCATTGTACCTTGTTTTTCCCGCACCGCCTACCTTAAGCTTGCGGCGAACGCCAGCATGTTGCCGGCGAGGTCGCCATGGGCCAACATTTGTTGCTGCCAATCGATGGCGTGCCGAGTCATCGCAGGCATCTCGCGCGCGAATGCCGACCAGGCTTCATCCCATTCATCCACCGCGACGGCGCCGTTCCAGCACAGCGACAACGCCGACAGCGCGGGCAGCTCTGTGGCATAGCGCTGCAGGAAGGCGCGCAGCTTCTTGTGGTGCAGGTTTTCTTCCTGCGGATAGATGTGCCAGACGAAGGGCTTGCCGGCCCATTGCGCGCGCACGAAGGAATCCTCGCCGCGCACGAAGTTCAGGTCGCAGGCCCACAGCAGCTTGTCGTAGTCCGTCTGCGCCACGAACGGCAGCGTGCGCACCGTCAGCGCGCCGCGCGTGGCCGATGCCGCGCCGCCGGTGAAGGCTTGCACCGCCTCGGCCGCCACGCCCTCCGGCACCAGGCAGGTGACCGGCGCGGCGCCTTGCTGCCACACCTCGAACAAGGCCGACACCGGCGCGTGCGGATAGCAGAACAGCGACACCTTGGTCGACGTCATCTCTTCCGCCGTCACGCCGAAGCGCGCCAGGAAGGCCGCCGCTGCGGCCGGTTGCGACTGGAACGCCAGGCGCTGCGGCTCGACGTCGGCCTCGCGCAACAGGCCGCCGGTCTTGGCGGTGAAGCCGGGGAAGAAGAAATACTTGGTCAGCTTGAGGCGCGGATGCGGCGACGTCAGGCGATGGCAGCCTTCGACCCACTCCTCCGCCGTCAAGCCCTCCAGGTTGAACCACACCGGGCGCGGCTCGCACGTCGCCATCGCCTCAATGTAGCCGGGCGGAATATCGACGGCGAAAAATTCGATGACGATATCGGCCACGTCGGCCGCCGTGTAGACGCCGTCCTGGTCGCGCCAGTGGCGCACGGTCACGCCGTCGAGCGTCTGCGTTGGGGCGTCGACGTCGACCGCCGGCCAGATGCGGCGGAAGCTGGCCAGGTCGTCCACCCACAGCGTCACGGCCAGGCCGTGTTCGCCTTGCCACTGGCGCGCGAGGCGCCAGCAGATGCCGATGTCGCCGTAGTTGTCGACGACGCGGCAGAACAGATCGAGGCGGCGGAAGGTCATGGTATGTGCGGTCGGAAAAAACGAGGCTGGATGATACCTGATTAACGCAAACGAGGAACCAAGAATACCAAAACTTCGGCGACGGCGGCCAGTCCAAACCCCACCAGCGCCGGCCACCGGCCCGCTGGCTTCAACCACAACAAGGAGATGTCATGAATGAGTATCAACAATACTATGGACAGCAACTAGCGCAACAAGGCCTGGCGCCCCAAGGCTTCCTGGGCGGCATCCTCGGCGCGCCGCTCGGCGGCCTGATCGGACGCGGCATCGGCGGCCTGTTCGGCAATGCCAGCCTGGGCAACAAGATCGGCCAGGCCGCCGGCGGCATCGGCGGCTCCTTCCTGCCCTTCGCGGCGGATCCCGTCACCGCAGCCTATGCACAACAAGCACAACAGCAGCAGCTGCAACAGCTACAGCAAGCGCAACTGGCTCCGCAGGGCTGGTTCGGCAACATCATCAAGAACGTGGCGCAGCCGCTGGGCGGCGCCATCGGCGGCGCGTTCGGTAACGCCGGCCTGGGCAACACCATCGGCGGCATCGCCGGCCAGCTGGGCGGCATGCTGCCGTTCGCCGCCGATCCCGTGTCGCTGGCCTATGCGCAACAAGCACAACAAGAAGCGCAACTGCAGCAGCTGCAACAGCTGCAACAGCAAGGCCTGGCCCCGCAAGGCTGGTTCGGCAACATCGTCAAGAGCGTGGCCCGTCCGCTGGGCGGCGCCATCGGCGGCGCGTTCGGTAACGCCGGCCTGGGCAACACCATCGGCGGCATCGCCGGCCACCTGGGCGGCATGCTGCCGTTCAGCGCCGACCCGGTGGCGCAGGCTTACGCGCAAGGCGCGCAGGAAGCCCAGCTGCAACAGCAAAGCTGGCTCGGCGACATCCTGCGCAAAACCCGTCCGCTGACCGGCATCATCAGCCCGTTCTTCCCGACGCCGCCCAACCAGCAGATGCTGCCGTTCGGCGCCGATCCGGTGACGCAAGCCTACGCGCAAGGCCAGCAGGACGCGCAGCTGGCGCCGCAAGGCTGGTTCGGCAACATCATCAAGAACGTGGCGCAGCCGCTGGGCGGCGCCATCGGCGGCGCGTTCGGTAACGCCGGCCTGGGCAACACCATCGGCGGC
>Ga0247812_10000258_pt1 | contig 47327 bp, 39 predicted proteins | sample UWRJL149409B1_FD_178011 | JGI IMG/M metagenome (GOLD analysis project Ga0247812, IMG submission 178011) | Plant litter microbial communities from Arlington Agricultural Research Station in Wisconsin, United States - UWRJ-L149-409B-1 | ecosystem: Environmental > Terrestrial > Plant litter >...
CCAGCACGGCGGCCTGGTCGCAGATGTCGCCGCGCACGAAGGTGTGGCGCGCGTCCTGTTTCAGCGACGCCAGATTGTTCAGATTGCCCGCATACGTCAGCTTGTCGAAGTTGATGACAGGCTCGTCCGACTGGGCCAGCCAGTCGAGGACGAAATTCGAACCTATGAAACCAGCACCGCCCGTCACAAAAATCATTTGTTATTCCCACATGAAAGTTGAATTAGTTATAAGCGTGATTTTACGACAAAGTATTCTTGCACTGCACAAAAAGATTCAGGAAACGTGCGCCATGCGCCGGAAGGCAATTATCAAACAAGGGACCGGCGCGGCAGTAGCGTGGGATCGATACAACAACCTGTCGAGGTCGGGACGAAAAAAAACCCCGCGTCGCGAGGTTTTTCACATCTTGATGCTGAAACTTAAGCAGCTTGGATGTTGGAAGCTTGCTTGCCTTTAGGGCCTTGCGTGACTTCGAATTGAACTTTTTGACCTTCTTTGAGGGTCTTGAAACCGTTCATGTTGATTGCGGAGAAGTGAGCGAACAAATCCTCGCCGCCGTCATCTGGAGTGATGAAGCCAAAACCTTTGGAATCATTGAACCACTTAACTGTACCTGTTGCCATAAAAAGAACTTTCAAAATTAAAACGGATCACACGAGCCATAAAAGCAAGAAGCTTCTTGCCCCCTCCTCACGCCTCACTTCTTATCAACAAGTACATTTCTGCACAGAGCCGATAACGCATTGTTAGCGGACCAATTTTGAAAGTCAAGCAGATTTGTATGCATTTTGCTACTTTTAAGACGATTGGTGGAAACGCAACTCTTGATTTCACGGAATAGGGCTCCATCTGCGCCAAGTGCGGAAAACGCGTAAGATGGAAAACAATTGGATGTGCATGGTGAAATGCACATTGCATCAACCCCGAAAGCATTAGAATATAAGCGTATGGCAACCAAGCATGATACCGAAACCCTCTTGGAGCGGCAAACGCTGAAGCCGCCACCTCTGTACCAGGTGGCGCTGCTCAATGATGACTACACCCCGATGGAATTCGTGGTCGCCATCATTCAGGAGTATTTCAATAAAGACCGTGAAACAGCCACGCAAATTATGCTCAGTGTGCATCGCTACGGCAAAGGAGTGTGCGGCGTGTTCTCAAAAGATATAGCCTGTACCAAAGTGGAGTTCGTTTTAACGCATGCGCGCAAGGCGGGGCATCCCCTGCAGTGCGTGATGGAGGAAGTATGATTGCGCAGGAATTAGAAGTAAGTTTGCACATGGCGTTTGTCGAAGCCCGACAGGCACGGCACGAGTTCATCACGGTCGAGCACTTGCTGCTGGCCTTGCTCGACAACCCTTCGGCTGCCGAAGTGTTGCGCGCATGCGCTGTCAACATCGAGGATCTGCGCAAAACCCTGACCAACTTTATTGGCGATAACACCCCGACCGTGCCCGGCACGGGCGAGGTCGATACCCAGCCGACGCTCGGTTTCCAGCGCGTGATCCAGCGTGCCATCATGCACGTGCAGTCGGCGTCCAACGGCAAGAAGGAAGTCACCGGCGCCAACGTGCTGGTGGCCATCTTCGGCGAGAAGGACTCGCACGCGGTTTACTACCTGCACCAGCAGGGCGTGACCCGCCTCGACGTGGTCAACTTCATTTCGCACGGTGTGCGCAAGGACCAGCAGACCGACGCCGCCAAGGCCTCGGAAGGCGTGGAAGAGGGCGCGCCTGGCGGCGAAGGCCAGACCAAGGAAAGCCCGCTGGACCAGTTCACGCAAAACCTGAACAAGTCCGCCGCCGAAGGCAAGATCGATCCGCTGATCGGCCGCGAGGACGAGGTCGACCGTGTGATCCAGATCCTGTGCCGCCGCCGCAAGAACAATCCGCTGCTGGTCGGCGAAGCCGGCGTGGGCAAGACCGCCATCGCCGAAGGCCTGGCCTACCGCATCACCCAGGGCGACGTCCCGGAAATCCTGCAGAACGCCGTGGTGTTCTCGCTGGACATGGGCGCGCTGCTGGCCGGCACCAAATACCGCGGCGATTTCGAACAGCGCCTCAAGGCCGTCCTCAAGCAATTGAAGGAGAACCCGAACGGCATCCTGTTCATCGACGAGATCCACACCATCATCGGCGCCGGTTCGGCGTCGGGCGGCACCTTGGACGCGTCGAACCTGCTCAAGCCTGCGTTGGCCAACGGCCAGCTGAAGTGCATCGGCGCGACCACATACACGGAATTCCGCGGCGTGTTCGAGAAGGATCACGCGCTGAGCCGCCGCTTCCAGAAAGTGGACGTCAACGAGCCGACCGTCGAGCAAACCGTGCAGATCCTGCGCGGCCTGAAGTCGCGCTTCGAAGAGCACCACGGCGTCAAGTACTCGTCGTCGGCGCTGTCGACCGCCGCCGAGCTGGCGGCCCGCTTCATCAACGACCGTCACCTGCCCGACAAGGCGATCGACGTGATCGATGAAGCCGGTGCGGCGCAACGCATCCTGCCGAAGTCGAAGCAGAAGAAAACCATCGGCAAGAGCGAGATCGAGGACATCATCGCCAAGATCGCGCGCATCCCGCCGCAGACCGTCAACCAGGACGACCGCAGCAAGCTGCAGACCATCGACCGCGATCTGCGCAACGTGGTGTTCGGCCAGGATCCGGCGATCGAAGCGCTGGCGTCGGCGATCAAGATGGCGCGCGCCGGCTTGGGCAAGACCGACAAGCCGATCGGCTCCTTCCTGTTCTCCGGTCCGACCGGCGTCGGCAAGACCGAGGTGGCGAAGCAGCTGGCCTTCATCCTGGGCATCGAGCTGATTCGCTTCGACATGTCCGAGTACATGGAGCGTCACGCCGTGTCGCGCCTGATCGGCGCGCCGCCGGGCTACGTCGGTTTCGACCAGGGCGGCCTGCTGACCGAAGCCATCACCAAGAAGCCGCACGCGGTGCTGCTGCTCGACGAGATTGAAAAAGCCCACCCGGACATTTTCAACATCCTGCTGCAGGTGATGGACCACGGCACGCTGACCGACAACAACGGACGCAAGGCCGACTTCCGCAACGTGATCATCATCATGACCACCAACGCGGGCGCCGAGAGCCTGCAGAAGTCGTCGATCGGTTTCACCAACACCAAGCAGGCGGGCGACGAGATGGCCGACATCAAGCGCATGTTCACGCCGGAGTTCCGCAACCGTATCGATGCGACCATCAGCTTCCGCGCGCTGGACGAGGAAATCATCCTGCGCGTGGTCGACAAGTTCCTGATGCAGCTGGAAGAGCAGCTGCACGAGAAGAAAGTCGAAGCGATCTTCACCGAGAAGCTGCGCAAGTTCCTCGGCAAGAAGGGCTTCGACCCGCTGATGGGCGCACGGCCGATGGCGCGTCTGATCCAGGACATGATCCGCAAGGCGCTGGCCGACGAGCTGCTGTTCGGCCGCCTGGTCACCGGCGGCAAGGTGACCGTGGATCTGGACGACAAGGACCTGGTCAAGCTGGAGTTCCCGGAACCGCCAGACGCCGCGCCGACCACGCCGCCGGAAACCGTCGAAGTCGAATAAGCCGGAACCGACCCCGCCTTGAAGATCCCCGCAAGCCGTCAGGCTGTGGGGATTTTTTTCGTCCGTCGGCGGCGACGCTGTGCCAGAATCGATCTTCGATCCGACAACCCGCACTGAAATAAGCGCGGTGTTCGGAAGCGGACAGTTTAAACGTTCGCTTCCGGACAATGCGCGGCGCCGCATCGGCGCCGAAGCTGCAAATCGCAGTGGCATGGATGTTGCAATAACAGGGAATCGCCCCTGATGGATACGCACACATGAAAATAAGAGACCTCCGCAGCGGCTGGAGAACAATGATCCAGGAGCCCGGCTACACGCTGGCCGTGGTGCTGGGTTTGGGCGTCGGCCTGGGGGCCAGCTTGCTGCTGCTCGGCTTCGTGCGCTACTCGATGGCGTACAACGCGCACATCCCGGACGTGGACAGCATCCACGTCGTCAAGCAGTACTACAACGTCGATCCGGCGTCACCGCTGCATGAGGTGGCGCCGCTGTTCCTGCGCGAGACGGCGTTGAAGACGCCGGGGGTGACCGCCGCGACCAGCTTTATCCCAGCCCGCCCGGAGAACGATCCGCTGACCGTGCGCATCGGCCGCAACGCCATGCGGGTCGACGGCCTGACCGTGGCGCCGGGCTTCGACCGGATGCTGGGTTTGCAGGCGCTGCACGGCGACCCGGCGACGGCGCTGGACCAGGCCAATCTGTTTGTCATCACGCAGGGCGCTGCGCTGCGCCTGTTCGGCACGTCCTATGCGATGGGCCGGACCATGCGTGTCGACGACAAGACGCTGCAAGTGGGCGCCGTCATCCGCACGCCGCCGTCCAACTCGACGATACCGTTTGAAGTGCTCTTCGGCTTCAATTCGGTGATCGCGGACGACAAGCTGCGGCACGAGATGCTGACCGGGGAATCCGGCTGGATGGGCAAGCTGCTGATCCGCGTGCGGTCCGACGCATCGCTGACGGCGATACGCGATCATCTGCAGCAGGTGGTGGACACCACGCCGAGCGTGCAGCACATTCCACCCGAGACGCGCGAACGGCTCGGCAAGCGCCGCGCCATCGAGCTGGCCGTGTCGCCATTGCGCGACGCCTACTTCGACTACAAGGTGCAAAACGGTCCGATGTCGGTGGGGCACCAGCGGGGCGATCCCGTGGTGGTGGCCGGGCTGGCGGCGGTGGCGATGTTGATCCTGGCGCTGGCCTCGATCAACTACCTCAACCTGAGCATGGTGCGGGTGCTGCGGCGCCAGCGCGAAGTGGCGATGCGCAAGGTGCTGGGCGCCGGCGTGGCGCAGCTGATGCGGTTGTTCCTGCTGGAGTCCTTGCTGGTATCGATGGCCTCCACGCTGCTCGGCTTATTGATGGCGTGGCTGGTGCTGCCGGCGTTCTCTCAACTGGTCAACCGCCAGTTGGACAGCCTGTTTTCGCCGTCGAATATCGCCATCGCGCTGGGCATCGGCGCGCTGCTGGGCGTGATGACGGCGATGTATCCGGCGTGGGTGGCGCTGAAAGTGCATCCGACGCGGGTGCTTTCCGGCCGCCCCGATACCGAGTCGTACGGCAGCATGCGATGGCGCCGCGCGCTGACGGTGTTGCAAGTGTCGACCGCGATGGCCTTCGCCAGCGTGACCATCGCGGTGGCGTGGCAGACCGATTACGCGATGCACGCCTCGCCGGGATTCGATCCCGCCAAGCTGGTGACGCTCGACGTGCCGGTGCGTATTCAGGACCGTGAAAAAGCGCGGCAATTCATCTCCGCGTTGAAGGCGCGGCCCGGCATCGAGGGCGTCGCGATTTCCGAAGACCCGGTGGGGCGGCTCGACTTTGCGTGGACGCGCGAGCTCAAACGCCCCGGCGGCATAGGCGCGTCGATGGAAATGAAATCGGTCAGCGCCAACTTCTTCGATCTGTACGGGATCAAGCCGCTGGCGGGGCGCTTGTTCGAGTCAGCGGTGGACAAGGAGGATGATCCGGTGCCGGTGCTGCTGAACGCCGTCGCGGTGCGGGAGCTGGGCTTCGCCAGTGCCGAGGAGGCGATCGGCCAGACGGTGCTCTTCACCGGCTTTGACAACAAGGTGATCGCCAAGCGTATCGTCGGCGTCGCGCCGGAACTGCGCTTCCACTCGCTGCGCGAAGCGCCGAGGGCTACCGCCTACGAATTGTGGAGCGCCGGCGGAGCGCTGACCGTACGCGCCTCCGGCGCTGCTGCGCAAGCCGAGAGCACGATACGCGCATTGTGGAGCAGCCACTATCCGGACGATCCATTGCGGATGCGCCGCGCCGGCGAAGTACTCGCCGCCAATTACGCCGACGACGCGCGCCTGGCCAGGCTGTTGATGATCGCCACCGGCATCGCGCTGGTGATCGCCGCCTTCGGCACGTATGCGCTGGCGGCGAACATGGTGCAGCGGCGCGCCAGGGAGATCGTGCTGCGCAAGCTGCACGGCGCGCGCCGCGCCGACATCGGGCTGCTGGTGGCGAGGGAGGTCGGCACGCTGATGCTGGCGGCATCGGCCATCGGCCTGCCGGTGGCGGCCCTGGCGATCAAGCGCTACCTCTCCGGCTACGTCGAACACGCGCCCATCGGCTACTGGACGCTGCTGTTCGCGCTCTCGCTGACGCTGGCGATCGCCCTGACCGCCGTCACCCGCCACACTTGGCTAGCCATGCGCATGGTCCCCTCCGAAGCGCTGAGAACGTGACCTGCTAACTCCGGGGTCAGAGCTCAAAACTGGACACGGCCTCATCCGATCGAGGTTGAGCTCGTGTCCAGTTTTGAGCTCTGACCCCGGATTTTTAAAAAACGGTCATGGCTTTGAACTGGGCGGTGCGGCGGCGGGAGACTTCCAGTTCGAGGTTGTCGCGCAGTTTCAGATCGAGGCCGCCGGCTTCGTTGGGGGCGACTTGTTCGACGTGGTCGAGGTTGACGATGTGGCGCCGGCTAGCGCGGAAGAAGCGCTGTGGATCCAGCCGCTCTTCCAGCTGGTTCAGGGAGCGCAACATCAGCGGCTGGTGCTCGCCGAAGTAGACGCGCGTGTAGTTGCCGTCCGATTCGAACAAGCGGATATCCTGCAGCGCGACGAACCAGCAGTGCTCTCCATCCTTGATGAACAGCTTTTTCGCGGACGTCGGCGCGGCGTAGGTCAGCGTGCGCTCGTGGCGCATCGCGCAGCGCTGCAGGGCCGCCGCCATGCGCGCCGCCTGGATCGGCTTCTGCAAATAGTCCAGCGCATTGACCTCGAACGCCTGCAGCGCATACCGGTCGAAGGCGGTTGTGAAGATCACCTCCGGCGCATCCTCCAGCGCCGCCAGCATGTCGAAGCCGCTGCCGCCCGGCATTTGCACGTCGAGGAAAATCAGGTCCGGCTTGAGCGCGGCGATCTGCTGCACGCCGTCGGCCGCGTTGACCGCCTCGCCCACGATCTCCACCTCGGGGTGCGCCGCCAGCAGGCGTCGTAGTTCTGCGCGCGCCAGGCGCTCGTCGTCGATCAGTAATGCCCGCATCAAGCGGCTTCCGGTAAAGTCATGGTCGCGCGCACCCAGCCGCTGTTTTCAGTGAGATCCAGATTGGCGTTGGACCCCAATGCCAGCGCCAGCCGCTTGCGCGTGTTGACCAGGCCGACCTTGGTGGAATTGGCGAACGGCAGAATCGCGCCAAGGTTGGCGATCTCGATGTGGACCATGCCGTCGTCCATGTGCTGCGCGCGGATGCGGATCTCGCTGCCGGTGGGGCTGGCCTCGACGCCGTACTTGACGGCGTTCTCCACCAGCGTCTGCAAGGCCATCGGCGGAATGCGCACCTGCTCCAGCCCCATGCCGATTTCCACGCTGACCCGCATGCGTTCCTCGAAGCGGATTTTCTCGATCGCCAGATAAGCCTGCACGGCTTCGATCTCGGCGGCCAGCGGCACGGTGTCGTGCTGGCCCGATTGCAGGGCGTAGCGCATCACGCTCGCCAGCTGGTCGATCATCAGCGCGGCGGCGTCGGGCTCTTCGTAGATCAGCGCGCGCACGCTGTTCATGCTGTTGAAGAAAAAATGCGGGTTGACCTGCGCCTGCAAGGCGCGCAGCTCCGCGTCCTTGGCGCTGATCTCCAGCCGCAGCGATTCCGATTCCAGCCGGTTGGCGCGGCGCAGCGACAGCACCGCCATGTAGAAAATATTCCACACCAGGTGAGTCGCCCACCACGACAGCAGCGCGCCGGGCAGCCAGGCAATGCTGTGCATCTCGCCGAACGGCTTGATGACGGCATAGCCGACCGTCTGCACGGCGGTGTGGATCGTGCCCAGCACCAGGACCGCGGCGCAGATCCGCTTCCACGTCACGCGCTCGCCGTCGCGCACGCGGCGCTTGAGCATGCGGTGCCACACATCGGAGATGATCACGCCGCTGACCGCGCCCCACCAGGAGACTTCCATCATCCCCCGCACACTGGTCGCGCCCATGGCAAAGGCGAACAAAGGCAGGAAGCCCCAGCCGGCCAGCTGGAAGATCCAGTACCAGTTCAGGCGGGCGATGAGCGGGCGTTCGCTGTGCATGACGATCAGTTCAGGAAGTTATCGATGCGATCATACATCCAAGCCGGATCGTCGTACATGATGAAGTGGCGCGCGTTGTCGGCCATCTCGATCCTGGCCCCTGCGAGCTTGGCATACTGGGTGGTGTAGACGGAGGCGATGGCGGCCTTGGGCGCGTAGTCCTTGTAGGCGATCCATGTGCCCAGCACCAGCGTCGGCGCCTTGATGCGGCCCACGTCCTCGCGCAGATCGCTTCCCATCAGCTCCGCCATGGCGTCGATGACGGTGTCGCGGTCGGACTGTTTGCCTTGGGCGAGGGCGCGGTCGATGTCTTCCTGTTTGGTGATCATGCTGCGCAGCGTGCGCAACTGGCCCGCTTCGGCGCTTGCCGCATCCTGCGATTTCATGGCGGTGCGCATGCCGGCCGCCATCTCCTTCAACTGCGCGCTGGTGATGGACGGCACCTGCGTCGCGCCAAGCGCCGGCAGGGAATCGACGATGACCAGGCGGCCGACCTGCTCGGGATGGTCCGCCGCCAGCTTCATGCCGACGAAGCCGCCCAGACTGTGGCCGATGACGACGGGGCGATCGAATTTGTTGGCGGCGATGTAGTCGCTCAGCTGCCGTTCGACGGCCGGCAGCAGCGCGCCCGGTATCGCCGGTACGCCTGCGAATCCGGCCAGCGTCAGCACGTGGCACTGATGCTTGCCGCCGCCGCAGTAATGCGCCACCGTACCGTCCCATACAGCGCCGGACGAAGCCAGGCCGGGAATCAGGATGATGGGCGCCCCGGTGCCGGTGACATCGACCTTGAAGGCGGGATGCGCATCGGCGGCGCTTGCGGCCGTTGCGGCGAAGGCCAGCGCCAGGCTGCTGGAGATGGCGGCGATACGTTTGATGAGCGAGCGTTGCATGTCGGGCCTCTGTGTGTGTTGAACGAGTGAGGCCATGCTATCGGCTCGCCGCCGGGCCGGCGCGGGCTTCTTGATGAACGGTTTCTTTGCCGGGACGAGCGGTATCAGCCCTCGTCGCGCAGCCGGCGCCACAGCGTGGTGCGGCTGATGCCGAGATAGTCGGCGGCGGCATCGCGGCGGCCGCCGAAGCGGGCCAGCACGGCGCTGGCGCTGTCGGCGGCGCGGCGCGGTCCGGGCGGCGGCAGCGCCGACGCCGGCGCTTGCCAAGCGCCGGACGACTGCGCCGCAAGCTCGGGCGCAACGCCGAGCACGAAGGCCGGCGTCAGCGCCTGCAAGGGCTCGGCGGCGAGGAACAGGGCGAGGCGCTCGGTCAGGTTGCGCAGCTCGCGCACATTGCCCGGCCACTCGTAACCCTGCAGCAGCGGCGCGCAGGCCGCCATCTCCGCATGCAGGTTCGCATGCGGCCGCGCCCCCAGCGACGCCAGCGCATTCTTCAGCGACCACTCGGCCAGCGTCAGGATGTCGCCAGGCCGCGCGCGCAGTGGCGGCAGCGATAGCCGCAGCACCGCCAGCCGGTAGAACAGGTCGGCGCGGAAGCGGCCCTCGCGCACGCGCTGCTCCAGATCGCAGTGCGTGGCGCTGACGATGCGCACATTGACCGGAATCGGCCGCGTGCCGCCGACCCGCACCACCTCGCGCTCCTCCAGCACGCGCAGCAGGCGGGTTTGCAGCGTCAACGGCATCTCGCCGATCTCGTCGAGGAACAGCGTGCCCCGATTGGCCGCCTCGAACAATCCCGCATGGCCGCCGCGCCGCGCGCCGGTGAACGCGCCTTCCTCATGCCCGAACAACTCCGACTCCAGCAGCGACTCCGCGATCGCGCCGCAGTTGACGGCGACGAAGGGCCGGTTCTGTCCCAGGCTGCGCGGCGCCTCGCGATGGATGGCCTGCGCCACCAGCTCCTTGCCGCAACCGGTTTCGCCTTGTATCAGCACCGTCGCCGGCGATTTCGCATACAGCACCACCGACTGGCGCAGCGTCTCCATCGCCTCCGACTCGCCGCGCAGATCGTTGAGGCCATGCTTGGCGCGCAGCGTGTCCGTCACCACGGCGCCGCGCGCGCGGCCCCGGTTCGATTCCAGTTGCGTCAGCCGCGCCATCTCCAGCGCGTCGTCGAAGGCATGGCGGATCGAGGCGGCCGAGTAGACGAACACGCCGGTCAGTCCCGCTTCCTCGGCCAGATCGGTGATCAGCCCCGCGCCGACGATGGCCTTGATGCCCGCCGCCTTCAGGTCGTTGATCTGCGCGCGCGCGTCCTCCTCCGTCACGTAGGTGCGCTGCGCCACGTCGAAGCCGAAGGTGGCGGAGAACTCGGCCAGCTCCGCCAGTCGCTCCTGATAGGTGATGATGCCGATGCGGTCCGACACGCGGCGCGCCCGCGCCAGCGCCTGCATCACATCGAAGCCGCTGAACTTGGCGATCACCACCGGCACCGACAGCCGGCCTTTCAGATAGGCGGCGTTGGAACCGGCGGCGATGACCGCGTCGCAGCGCTCGGTGGCCATGCGCTCGCGGATGTGGCGCGCCGCTTCGTCGAAGCCGAGGTTGATCGGTTCGATGGTGGCGCGGTCGTCGTATTCCAGCGTGATGTCGCGGAACAGGTCGTACAGGCGCGAGACGGAAACCGTCCAGATCACCGGCTTGTCATTGGCGTCGAAGGGCAGGGGCGTGGAATGTCGCATGTTTCAAGTATAGTTCATTTTTGTTTCAAGTGAAACGCTGCGAACCACCGTTTACGTCTAAGTCATTGATTTATATGGAATGGATATCTGGCATGCCGCTTGCAATAGATAGCACAACTTCACTGAAAGGCACTCAACATGACTCACTACTCCGCAGGCGCCGCGTTCCGCAAAGCCGTCCAGGAAGAATCCCCGCTGCAGGTCGTCGGCGCCATCAACGCCAACCACGCGCTGCTGGCCAAGCGCGCCGGCTTCAAGGCGATCTACCTGTCGGGCGGCGGCGTGGCCGCCGGCTCGCTGGGACTGCCGGACTTGGGCATCTCCAACCTCGACGACGTGCTGACCGACGTGCGCCGCATTACCGACGTGTGCGACCTGCCGCTGCTGGTCGACGTGGACACCGGCTTCGGCGCCTCCGCCTTCAACGTGGCGCGCACCGTCAAGTCGATGATCAAGTTCGGCGCCGCCGCGATGCACATCGAAGACCAGGTCGGCGCCAAGCGCTGCGGCCATCGTCCGGGCAAGGAGATCGTCAGCAAGCAGGAGATGGTCGACCGCATCCGCGCCGCCGTCGATGCGCGCACCGACGACCAATTCGTCATCATGGCGCGCACCGACGCGCTGGCCGTCGAAGGGCTGGACGCGGCGATCGAACGCGCCGTCGCCTGCGTGGAGGCGGGCGCCGACATGATCTTCCCGGAAGCGATGATCAGTCTCGACATGTATAAAAAATTCGCCGCCGCCGTCAAGGTGCCGGTGCTGGCCAACATCACCGAATTCGGCTCGACGCCGCTGTTCACCGTGGACGAGTTGCGCGGCGCCGACGTGGGCCTGGTGCTGTATCCGCTGTCGGCCTTCCGCGCCATGAACAAGGCGGCGGAGAACGTCTACGGCGCGATCCGCCGCGACGGCACCCAGCAGAACGTGGTCGATACCATGCAGACCCGCGCCGAGCTGTATGAGCGCATCAACTACCACGACTTCGAGCAGAAGCTCGACGCGCTGTTCGCCGCCCAGAAAAAATAATCAGGAGACCCTACAAAATGACCGAAGCCACCTTCAAGCCAAAAAAATCCGTCGCCCTGTCCGGCGTCACCGCCGGTAACACCGCGCTGTGCTCCGTCGGCAAGACCGGCAATGACCTGCACTATCGCGGCTACGACATCCTCGATGTCGCCAACACCTGCGAGTTCGAGGAAATCGCCTACCTGCTGGTGCACGGCAAACTGCCGAACGACGCCGAGCTGCGCGGCTACAAGGCCAAACTGCGCTCGCTGCGCGGCCTGCCGCAATCGCTGAAGTCCGCGCTGGAGGCGCTGCCCGCGTCCGCGCACCCGATGGACGTGATGCGCACCGGCGTCTCGGTGCTGGGCTGCACGCTGCCGGAAAAGGACGACCACAATGTGCCCGGCGCGCGCGACATCGCCGACCGTCTGATGGCGTCCTTCGGCTCGATGCTGCTGTACTGGTACCACTTCAGCCACAACGGCCGGCGCATCGACGTCGAGACCGACGACGACTCCATCGGCGGCCACTTCCTGCACCTGCTGCACGGCTTCAAGCCGTCCGACAGCTGGGTGCAGGCGATGCACACTTCGCTGATCCTCTACGCGGAACACGAGTTCAACGCCTCGACCTTCACCAGCCGCGTCATCGCCGGCACGGGTTCGGACATCCATTCCGCCATCACCGGCGCCATCGGCGCGCTGCGCGGCCCGAAGCACGGCGGCGCCAACGAATTCGCCTTCGAAATCCAGAAGCGCTACGAAAACGCCGACGAAGCCGAAGCCGACATCCGCAACCGCGTCGCCAACAAGGAAGTGGTGATCGGCTTCGGCCATCCGGTGTACACCATCTCGGACCCGCGCAACGTGGTCATCAAGGAAGTGGCGCGCAAGCTGTCCGAGGAAGCCGGCTCGATGAAGATGTTCGACATCGCCGAGCGGCTGGAAACGGTTATGTGGGACATCAAGAAGATGTTCCCGAACCTGGACTGGTTCTCGGCCGTGTCGTACCACATGATGGGCGTGCCGACCGCGATGTTCACGCCGCTGTTCGTCATCTCGCGCACCTCAGGCTGGGCCGCGCACATCATCGAGCAGCGCATCGACAACAAGATCATTCGTCCAAGCGCGAATTACGTCGGCCCTGAAGACCTGAAATTCGTGCCGATCAAGGACCGTAAATAATCATGAACACCCAATTCCGCAAACCCCTGCCCGGCACCCGGCTCGATTACTTCGACGCGCGCGAAGCCGTCGATGCGATCCAGCCAGGCGCCTGGTCCAGACTGCCTTACACCTCGCGCGTGCTGGCCGAGAACCTGGTGCGCCGCTGCGATCCGGCGACGCTCAACGCCTCGCTGTCGCAGCTGATCGAGCGCAAGCGCGACCTGGACTTCCCATGGTTCCCGGCACGCGTGGTCTGCCACGACATCCTCGGCCAGACCGCGCTGGTCGACCTGGCCGGCCTGCGCGACGCCATCGCGCTGCAGGGCGGCGACCCGGCGCTGGTCAATCCGGTGGTGCCGACGCAGCTGGTGGTCGACCACTCGCTGGCGGTGGAATGCGGCGGCTTCGATCCGGACGCCTTCGACAAGAACCGCGCCATCGAGGACCGCCGCAACGAAGACCGCTTCGATTTCATCAACTGGACCAAGAAGGCGTTCAAGAACGTCGACGTGATCCCGCCGGGTAACGGCATCCTGCACCAGATTAACCTGGAGCGCATGTCGCCCGTCATTCAAGCCGTCGACGGCGTGGCCTTCCCGGATACGCTGGTCGGCACCGACTCGCACACGCCGATGGTCGATGCGCTGGGCGTGATCGCCATCGGCGTCGGCGGCCTGGAAGCTGAGAGCGTGATGCTGGGCCGCGCATCGTGGATGCGACTTCCCGACATCATCGGCGTCGAGCTGACCGGCAAGCCGCAACCGGGCATCACCGCCACCGACACGGTGCTGGCGCTGACCGAATTCCTGCGCAAGCAGAAGGTCGTGTCGTCGTACCTGGAATTCTTCGGCGAGGGCGCATCGCACCTGACCTTGGGCGACCGCGCCACCATCTCCAACATGGCGCCGGAATACGGCTCCACCGCCGCGATGTTCTTTATCGACGAGCAGACCATCAAGTACCTGAAGCTGACCGGCCGCGACGAGGCGCTGGTCAAGCTGGTCGAGACCTATGCGAAGGAGACCGGCCTGTGGGCCGATGCGCTGAAGACCGCCGAATATGAGCGCGTGCTGCAGTTCGACCTGTCGTCGGTGGTGCGCACCATCGCCGGGCCGTCGAACCCGCACAACCGCGTGCCGACCTCCGAGCTGGCCGCGCGCGGCATCAGCGGCGTGGTGGAGAACGAACCTGGCCTGATGCCGGACGGCGCCTGCATCATCGCCGCCATCACCAGCTGCACCAACACCAACAACCCGCGCAACATGATCGCCGCAGGCCTGCTGGCGCGTAACGCCAACGCGCGCGGCCTGACGCGCAAGCCGTGGGTGAAAAGCTCTCTGGCGCCAGGCTCCAAGACCGTGACGCTGTACCTCGAAGAAGCTGGCCTGATGTCCGAGCTGGAAAAGCTGGGCTTCGGTGTGGTGGCTTACGCCTGCACCACCTGCAACGGCATGTCCGGCGCGCTCGATCCGGTGATCCAGCAGGAAGTGATCGACCGGGATCTGTACGCGACCGCCGTCCTGTCCGGCAACCGCAACTTCGACGGTCGCATCCACCCGTACGCCAAGCAGGCTTTCCTGGCGTCGCCGCCGCTGGTGGTGGCCTACGCCATTGCCGGCACCATCCGCTTCGATATCGAGAAGGCTGTGCTGGGCCGCGATGCGAACGGCCAGCCGGTCACGCTCAAGGATATCTGGCCTTCGGACGAAGAGATCGATGCGCTGGTCGCGTCCAGCGTCAAGCCGGCGCAGTACAACAAGGTCTACATCCCGATGTTCGCCAGGCAGGCGGACGACGGCCTGAAAGTCAGCCCGCTGTACGACTGGCGTCCGCAGACCACCTACATCCGCCGTCCGCCGTACTGGGAAGGCGCGCTGGCCGGCGCGCGTCCGCTGAAGGGCATGCGTCCGCTGGCGCTGCTGGGCGATAACATCACCACCGACCACCTGTCGCCGTCGAACGCCATCATGCTCAATAGCGCGGCCGGCGAGTACCTGGCGAAAATGGGGCTGCCGGAAGAAGACTTCAATTCCTACGCCACGCACCGGGGCGACCACCTGACCGCGCAACGCGCCACCTTCGCCAATCCGACGCTGAAGAACGAGATGGTGCGCGATGCCGAAGGCAAGGTCAAACCCGGTTCGCTGGCGCGCGTGGAGCCGGAAGGCACGGTCACGCGCATGTGGGAAGCCATCGAGACCTACATGGAGCGCAAGCAGTCGCTGATCGTGATCGCCGGCGCGGACTACGGCCAGGGCTCGTCGCGCGACTGGGCGGCCAAGGGCGTGCGGCTGGCGGGCGTGGAAGCCATCGTGGCCGAGGGCTTCGAGCGCATCCACCGCACCAATCTGGTCGGCATGGGCGTGCTGCCGCTGGAGTTCCAGCCGGGCGTGAACCGCCTGACGCTGGGTTTGGACGGCACCGAAACCTACGACGTGCTGGGCGAGCGCACGCCGCGTTCGACGCTGACGCTGGTGGTCAATCGCAAGAACGGCGACCGCGTCCACGTGCCGGTGACATGCCGCCTCGATACTGCGGAAGAAGTATCCATCTACGAAGCCGGCGGCGTGCTGCAGCGCTTCGCGCAGGACTTCCTTGAATCCGTGAAGGCGGCTTGATCATGGCGCATCAACCTCAAATCAAAATCCCCGCCACGTATATGCGCGGCGGCACCAGCAAGGGCGTGTTCTTCCGCCTGCAGGATCTGCCGCCGGCGGCGCAGCAGCCGGGTTCCGCCCGCGACGCGCTGCTGCTGCGCGTGATCGGTAGCCCCGACCCGTACGGAAAACAGATCGACGGCATGGGCTGCGCCACCTCCAGCACCAGCAAGACGGTGATCCTGTCCAAGAGCGAGCGGCCGGATCACGATGTCGACTACCTGTTCGGCCAGGTCTCCATCGACAAGGCCTTCGTCGACTGGAGCGGCAACTGCGGCAACCTGTCGGCTGCGGTCGGCGCCTTCGCCATCAGCGGCGGGCTGGTGGACGCGGCGCGTATTCCGCACGACGGCGTCGCCGTGGTGCGGGTATGGCAGGCCAACATCGGCAAGACCATCATCGCCCACATCCCGATGACCAACGGCGAGGTGCAGGAGACCGGAGACTTTGAACTCGACGGCGTCACCTTCCCGGCGGCCGAGGTGGTGCTGGAGTTTATGGACCCGGCGGCCGAGGAAGAGGGCGCGGGCGGCTCGATGTTCCCGACCGGCCAGCTGATCGACGAGCTGGAAGTGCCGGGCGTCGGCACCATGAAGGCGACCATGATCAACGCCGGCATCCCGACCATCTTCGTCAACGCGGAAGATATCGGCTACACCGGCACCGAGCTGCAGGACGCGATCAACAGCGATCCGAAAGCGCTGGCGCGCTTCGAGCTGATACGCGCCCACGGCGCGCTGCGCATGGGATTGATCTCGCACATCGACGACGCGGCCACGCGCCAGCACACGCCGAAGGTGGCCTTCGTCGCCAAGCCGGCGCCATACACCTCGTCGGCCGGCAAGGAAGTCGGCGCCACGGATGTGGACCTGCTGGTGCGCGCCATGTCGATGGGGAAGCTGCACCACGCCATGATGGGCACGGCGGCCGTGGCCATCGGCACGGCGGCGGCGATACCTGGCACGCTGGTCAACCTGGCGGCGGGCGGCGGCGCGCGCGATGCGGTGCGCTTCGGCCACCCGTCCGGCACCTTGCGCGTCGGCGCGCAGGCGACGCAGCAAAACGGCGAGTGGAGCGTGACAAAAGCGGTAATGAGCCGCAGCGCGCGGGTGCTGATGGAAGGCTGGGTGCGAGTGCCCGGCGACACGATCTAGACTACCAAAACGGAGGAGACCATGAATTACGCTGATTTCTATCGGCGCTCTATCGTCGCGCCTGAACAATTCTGGCAGGACGAAGCTGCGCTCATCGACTGGAACACGCCTTACACGCAAGTGCTGGATTATTCGAATCCTCCGTTCGCCAAATGGTTCGTCGGCGGACAGACCAACCTTTGCCACAACGCGGTCGACCGCTGGTGCGCCACGCAGGGCGACCAGCCGGCGCTGATCGCCGTCTCCACCGAGACCGGTACGGAACGCAGCTACTCCTTCAACGAGCTGCGCGCCGAGGTTCAGCGCTGCGCGGCGATGATGCAGTCGCTGGGCGTGGGCAAGGGCGACCGTGTATTGATCTACATGCCGATGATCGCCGAAGCGGCGTTCGCCATGCTGGCCTGCGCCCGCATCGGCGCGGTGCACTCGGTGGTGTTCGGCGGCTTCGCGGCCAACAGCCTGGCCAGCCGCATCGACGACGCCAAGCCGGTGCTGATCGTCTCCGCCGATGCCGGCTCGCGCAACGGCAAGGCCATCGCCTACAAGCCGCTGCTGGACGAGGCGATCAGGCTGGCCGCCGCCAAGCCGGCGCACGTGCTGCTGGTCGACCGCGGCCTGGTCGCGCTGGACCTGGTCGACGGCCGCGACGTCGATTACGCCACCCTGCGCGCCGCGCATCTCGATGCCAGCGTGCCGGTGACCTGGCTGGAATCGAACGAGCCGTCGTACATCCTCTACACCTCCGGCACCACCGGCAAGCCGAAAGGCGTGCAGCGCGACGTCGGCGGCTATGCGGTGGCGCTGGCGTCGTCGATGAAGTACAACTTCTGCGCCAAGGCCGGCGAGACCTTCTTCGCCACCTCGGACATCGGCTGGGTGGTCGGCCATTCCTACATCGTCTACGGCCCGCTGATCGCCGGCATGGCGACCATCATGTACGAAGGCCTGCCGATCTGCCCCGATCCCGGCATCTGGTGGAGCATCGTCGCCAAGTACAAGGTGACGCGCATGTTCTCGGCGCCGACCGCGATCCGCGTGCTGCGCAAGCAGCCCCCGGAGTTCATGCGCAAGCACGACCTGTCGTCGCTGCGCGCGCTGTACCTGGCGGGCGAGCCGCTGGACGAAACCACCTCGCAATGGATCGCCGACGAACTGCACGTGCCCATCATCGACAACTACTGGCAGACCGAAACCGGCTGGCCCATCCTCTCCACCGCCAAGGGCGTCGAGGATACGCCGACGCGGCTGGGCAGCCCCGGCGTGCCGATGTACGGCTACAAGGTCAGGCTGCTCAACGAATCGACCGGGGCGGAATGCGGCGCCAACGAGAAGGGCGTGCTGGTGATCGACGGTCCGCTGCCGCCCGGTTGCATGCAAACCGTCTACGGCGACGATCAGCGCTTTGTCGACACCTACTGGTCCACCTTCGACGGCCAGACCGTGTACTCGACCTTCGACTGGGGCGTGCGCGACGCCGACGGCTACTACTTCATCCTCGGCCGCACCGACGATGTGATCAATGTCTCCGGCCACCGGCTCGGCACGCGCGAGATCGAGGAGTCGATCTCCAGCCATCCCAATGTATCGGAAGTGGCGGTGGTCGGCGTGGCCGACAAGATCAGGACGCAGCTGGCGGTGGCCTTCGCCATCCTCAAGGACGCGTCGGGCGCCGGCACAGAGGAAGGCCGCGCCGCGCTGGAGCGCGAGATCATGGGCGTGGTCGACCGCCAGCTTGGCGCGGTGGCGCGGCCTAGCCGCGTCCACTTCGTATCGCAGTTGCCGAAGACGCGCTCCGGCAAGCTGCTGCGCCGCACCATACAGGCCGTGTGCGAAGGCCGCAGTCCCGGCGACCTGACGGCGATCGAGGATCCGGCGTCGCTGCAGCAGATCCAGCGCGCGCTCGAAAAATAGCGCGCAGCGTAAGGGGCGGGTAAGCCTCGTCATCTATTGTGGAGGCACTTATAACAGGAGACATACACAATGCATGACGATTTGGTTCAAAAGATCAAGGGAGACCCGAACTACCACAAGCTGGTCAAGACGCGCTCCCGCTTCGGCTGGGGGCTGACCGGCGCGATGATGGTGGTCTACTACGGCTACATCCTGCTGATCGCTTTCGATAAAGAGCTGCTCGCCGCCAAAACCGGCGCCGGCGTGATGACCTGGGGGATGCCGATCGGTTTGTTCGTGATCGTGTTCACGGTGCTCATCACCGGCCTCTACGTGCGCCGCGCCAACAAGCAGTACGACGAACTGACCCACGCGATTCAAGAGAAGGTGAAAGCATGAGCGCCGCTCAACGCAACCTTCGCAGCCTGGCGGGGCTGATGCTGCTCGGCGCCAGCGGCGCGGTGCTTGCCGCCGGCGGCGATCTCGGTCAGGCGGTCAAGCAGCCGACCAACTGGACCGCGATCATCATGTTCGGCGTGTTCGTCGTCTTCACGCTGTTCGTCACCAAGTGGGCGGCGGCCAAGACCAAATCGGCGGCCGACTTCTACAACGCCGGCGGCGGCATCACCGGCTTCCAGAACGGCCTGGCCATCGCCGGCGACTTCATGTCGGCCGCGTCCTTCCTCGGCATCTCCGCATCGGTGTTCCTGAACGGCTACGATGGCCTGATCTACGCCATCGGCTTCCTGGTCGGCTGGCCGGTCATCACCTTCCTGATGGCCGAGCGGCTGCGCAACCTGGGCCGCTTCACCTTCGCCGACGTCGCCGCGTATCGCTTCAAGCAGGCGCCGATCCGCATCTTCTCGGCGTCCGGCACGCTGGTTGTCGTGGCGTTCTACCTGATCGCGCAGATGGTCGGCGCGGGCCAGCTGATCAAGCTGCTGTTCGGTCTTGAGTATTGGATCGCGGTGGTGCTGGTCGGTACATTGATGATGATCTACGTGCTGTTCGGCGGCATGACCGCCACCACCTGGGTGCAGATCATCAAGGCGGTGATGCTGCTGGGCGGCGCCACCTTCATGGCCTTCGTGGTGCTGGCGCAGTTCAATTTCAGTCCGGAGGCGCTGTTCGCCAAGTCGGTCGAAGTGCACGCCAAGAAGGATGCGATCATGGGACCCGGCACCTTCATCAAGGATCCGGTGTCGGCGATCTCGTTCGGCATGGCGCTGATGTTCGGCACGGCCGGCCTGCCGCACATCCTGATGCGCTTCTTCACCGTGCCGAGCGCGAAGGAAGCGCGCAAGTCGGTGTTCTGGGCCACCACCTGGATCGCCTACTTCTACATCCTGACCTTCATCATCGGCTTCGGCGCCATCGTTTTGGTGAGCACCAATCCCGAGTTCAAGGACGCCGCCGGCAAACTGCTGGGCGGGAACAACATGGCGGCGATCCACCTGGCCAAGGCGGTGGGCGGCAACGTCTTCCTCGGCTTCATCTCGGCCGTGGCTTTCGCCACCATCCTTGCGGTGGTCGCGGGCCTGACGCTGTCGGGCGCTTCGGCGGTGTCGCACGATTTGTATGCGACCGTGTTCAAGAAGGGCAAGGCCACTGGCGCCAGCGAGTTGAAGGTGTCGCGCCTGACCACCATCGCGCTGGGCATCGTCGCCGTGGTGCTGGGCATCGTGTTCGAGAAGCAGAACATCGCGTTCATGGTGTCGCTGGCGTTCGCTATCGCGGCTTCGGCCAACTTCCCGGTGCTGTTCATGTCGGTGCTGTGGAAGGATTGCACCACGCGCGGCGCCACCATCGGCGGCTTCGTCGGCCTGATCACCGCCGTGGTGCTGACGGTGGTATCGAAATCGGTGTGGGTCGATGTGCTGGGTCACGCCGATGCGCTGTTCCCTTATGCGTCGCCGGCGATCTTCTCGATGCCGGCGGGCTTTGTCTGCATCTGGTTGTTCTCGGTGCTGGACAAGAGCCCTCGCGCGCGTATCGACCGTGCAGGTTACGAGGCGCAGCAGATGCGCTCCGAAACCGGTATCGGCGCCGCCGGAGCGGCCGCCCACTAAGTCAGGCGAGCTGCGAACGCAGCCAGATTTGCGCGGGATCTTCATCGGCCCGCGCATGCCAGACGGCTTGCATCACGCGGCTCCGCACCGGATAGGGCGGGGCCGCGGTCACGATGTCTTGCCGTTCCGCGAAGTGCCGGCCCAGCGACGATGGCAGTATCGCCAGCATGTCGCTGGAATGCAGCAGGGCGGGAACCGCGAGCGCGTGCGGCAGCAGCATGCGCAGCCTTGCCGTTTCCGGCAGGGCGGCGCGGTCGAACATTTCGGATTCGCGCGCCAGTCCGCGCTCGGACAGAAAACCGTCCACCGCGCCTTCCTCGGTTCCGCCGAGCGATACGGCCACCAGAGGATACTTTTCCAGATCATCGATAGCCAGCTCGCGCCCTGCGAGCGGGTGGGCGGCGCGCATCGCCAGCGTGTCCGTCTGCGTCCACAGCGGCATGGCGCTGAAGCGCGGCGGGATGTCGGTGAAGATGCCGATCGCAATGTCGATGCGGCCCAGGTCCAGTTGGCCGGCCAGATCGATCCGCGTCACCGGCCGAATCACCAGGTCCACCAGCGGGGCCAGGGCTTGCAGCTTGTCGCTCAGGCGGTTCAGTAGCAGCAGCGTGACGTAGTCGCTGGCGGCGATGCAGAATTCGCGCTGGGTGGTCGCTGGCACGAACGGTTCGTTGCCCAGGGCGCCGCCGATCTGCTGCAGGGCGTTGCGCAGCGGGGCGGCCATGGTCTGCGCGCGTGCCGTTGGGTTCATGCCGGCGGCGGTGCGCACGAACAGTTCATCGCCCAGCGTCTCGCGCAGGCGCCCGAGCGCGTGGCTGATCGCGGACTGGCTCAGGTTCATGCGCTGCGCGGCGCGGTGCAGGTTGCGCTCTTCGTAGATGCAGAGGAAAACGCGCAGTAAATTCAGGTCGATGCGGTCGATGTTCATACGGTGATCGTGCGTGGGCGGAATGGCGATAATATCGCACAGATCGCCGTCAACACGAACACCGAGAGGGTCAGGCCGGCCGCGTCATGCAGATATTGGCCGCCGGCGCCGCTGGCCGGGTAGGCGAGCATGCAAACCGTGATGCTGTAGCCCAGCCCTTTGCCCAGGGATTCCGGGCGGCCGGTCATCCAGGCGCCCACCGCCAACGCCGGCGCAAACAGCAGGTAGGGCGAGATCGGCAGCAGCGGGTAGAGCAGCTGCAGCGCGACGCCGGCTACGACGGCGAGCAGTGTGCCCGCCGACATCTGCACGGCCATGCGCACCGGCTGCGCCGCCAGCGCGACCAGCGCGCAATCGACGGTGGCGTTCAAGGTCGCCATCGGGCCGCCGCGCCAGGAGGTGAGCAGCCACAGTGAGGCCATGCACAGCATCGCGATGGCCGGATGCAGGCCCGCCAGCGTGGCGCCGGCGGTCAGCCGCAAACGGGCCGGGGCCGCGGCCGGGGCTGGGGCGGGCGGCGTCGCGTTGTGGTCCGCGCGGCCGCCGTTGAGCAACGCCACGGCGCTGGCGCAGGCCACGCCGATGGCCACTTCGGCCAACCGGCTGGCGGCGCCGCGCCCGATGTGGGCCGCTTCGAAGGCCATCGGGATCCCGATCAGCACCGGCGTGTAGCCGGTCAGGACGATGCTGTAGGCCGGCAGCCTGCTGTAAAAGGCGGCGATGATGGTGAACAGCGTCACCCACACCCCGACCGCCGCCAGTAAAGTCGCCGGCGACTGCGAGAACAGCGACGCGATGCCCCACGCGGCAAGCGCGCCGGCGATCGTGCCGAGCATCCGGTAGCCGCCCTTGTGGAACACCATCCGCGCCTGCGGCTGCATGACGATGAACACGCACGCCATCGTGATCTGCGGCGACGGCAGGCCCAGCGCCGCCGCTATCGCCATGGCAAGCAACGCGGTGCTGACGGTGTTGAACAGATGGCGGCGCACGATATTTCCCCGGTATGAGACGATGGCCGCAGCATGCCACGCGGCCGCCTAGTGCGGAAGCGAACTTTATTCAAGACCCATATGCAGGGGATTCATTGCGCTCGGTGCAATATTGTCGTATTTGGGAGCGTGGCGCGGCAACAGAAAATGGCTTATGTCGCCAATGTGGTTTATGATCTGCCAACTATGCTGCCGACGAGTAAGTTCTGCGTAAGGTGGCATCTATCTGGGGTGCCATAGGTGTACATGAATCGCGTTTCGACCAATCCTGATTTCATTGCCGAAGCGCTGGCGCTGATCGGCGTACCCGCCTGCGCCTGCGACGCCGACGGCGCGGTGCTGGCCGCGAACGCGGAACTGGTGGCCTTGCTCGGCGCCGACCCGTGCGGCCGCCCGGTCGCCGACCTGTTCGCGCGCCACTTGCGCGCCGCCAGCGTCGAGCAGCTCAACGCGCCAGGCGCCGCCCGCCGCTTCAACAGCTGCCTCACCTGCGCCAGCGGCCAATACCTGTCGGTGCAGGCGTGGGTCAAGCCGCTGCCGGCCGCGGCGCCGGTGCAGGGCGCGACCCTGGTTTTCCACGACATCACCGAGGTCCAGCGCGACCAGCGCGCGCTGCGCAAGACGCTGTTGCAGCAGCAGGCCATTCTCGAGAACGCCGCCGTCGGCATCCTGTTCACCAAGGACGGCGTGATCCAGGAGTGTAATATCCGCTGCGCCGAGATGATGGGCTACAGCCGCCAGGAACTGGAGGGCGCGCCCAGCACCATCGCCTATCCCAGCGAGGAAGCCTTCCTCCAGATCGGCCGCGAAGCCGGGCCGCCGCTGTCGCAGGGACGCTCCGTCATGACGGAAGTGCAGCTGCGCCGCAAGGACGGTTCGCTGTTCTGGGTGCGCGCGTTCGGCCGCGCCATCGATCCGGTCCACACCACCGAAGGCACGGTGTGGATCATCGAGGATATCGAAGAACAGAAGCGGCACGAGGAGGAAACCCGCCAGCTGCTGCTGCTGCAGAAGGCCATCCTCGACAACGCGTCGGTCGGCATCCTGTTCAGCAAATCGCAGCGGATGTTGAGCTGCAACCCGCGCATGGCCGAGATGTTCGGCTACGCCGCCGGCGAGATGGTGGGCCTGCACGCGTCGACGGTGTTCCCGTCGCCCGAGCTGTACGCCGATTTCGGCCGCGAAGCCGCGCCGCTGCTGGGCACCGGCCAGCCGTTCGAGAAGCGCGAGTACCAGTTCCGGCGCAAGGACGGCAGCTTGTTCTGGTGCCGCGTGCGCGCCAAGGCGGTCGACGCTGAGCACAGCGACGGCGGCACCATCTGGATCCTCGAGGACGTGACGCACACGCGCCAGACCGACATGGAGGTCGAGGCCATCATGACCAACGCCTCGATGAGCATCCTGTTCACCAAGAACCGTATCATCACGCGCTACAACCGCGGCTTCGCCGAGATGTTCCGCTACCGGGGCGACGACGGCCTTGGCCTGCCGGGCCGCGCGCTATACCCGTCGCAGGAGGCTTACGAAAAGCTGGGCGCCGAAGCCTTCCCCTACCTCTCGGTCGGCAAGCCGTTCCAGACCGAGATCGAGATGCGCCGTTCCGACGACAGCACCTTGTGGGCGCAGCTGATCGGCTACGTGGTCAATCCGGACGATCCGGGCCAGGGCACGATCTGGGTGATCGAAGACCGCACCGAGCAAAAGCGCGCCGAGGAGGCGCTGCGCAACGCGCTGCTGGAAAACCAGGCCATCCTCGACAGCGCGGTGCTGGGCATCTCGGTGGTGGAGAACGGCCGCAACCTGCGCTGCAACACCAAGATGGAGGAGCTGTTCGGCTACGCGCCCGGCGAGATGACCAATCTCAGCGTGCAGGCCTTCTACGACGGCAAGGAGGCGTGGCAGCAGGCGCGCGCCGCCACCGCGCGCGACTTCCGCGAAGGCCGCGTCAACGTCTCCGAATATCGGCTGGTGCGCAAGGACGGCAGCACCTTCTGGGGCAGGCTGTCGGGCCGGCCTTTCGACCTGGCGCAGGCCAACGGCCGCTCGGTGTGGCTGGTGGACGACATCACCGTGCGGCGCGAGGCCGCCGAAGCGGTCAGCCGCGCGCGCGACGAGCTCGAGCTGCGGGTGCTGGAGCGCACCGCCGAACTGGCCGGCGCCAACGCGCTGCTGCAGGGCGAGATCGTCGAGCGCCGCCAGGCCGAGGCGCGGGTGCACCACATGGCCTACCACGACAGCCTGACCGGCCTGCCGAACCGCGCGCTGCTGTCGGACCGGCTGGACCGCGCGATGCTGGCGGCGCAACGCTCCGACCGCAAGCTGGCGGTGATGTTCATCGACCTCGATCGCTTCAAGACCATCAACGATTCGCTGGGCCACATGACGGGCGACCAGCTGCTCAAGGAAGTGGCGGCGCGCCTGTGCCGCGCGGTGCGCGCCAGCGACACCGTGGCCCGCCTGGGCGGCGACGAGTTCGTGGTGCTGGTGCCGGGCATCCGTTTGGCCGACGAGGCGAGCGCGGTGGCCGAGAAGATCATCGAGGCGCTGGCGGAGAGCTTCCCGCTGGAGGGCCGCAACCTGCACATCACGCCGTCGATCGGCATCTGCGTCTATCCGGACGACGGCGGCGACGTCGAAACCCTGATGCGCCATGCCGACGCGGCCATGTATCACGCCAAGGCCAGCGGCAGGAACAACTACCAGTTCTTCCGCGAGGCGATGAACCAGACCGCGGCGCGCCATTTCGAGCTGGAGTCCAGCCTGCGCGGCGCGATGGCGCTGGACGAATTCGAGCTGCACTTCCAGCCCATCATGGACATCGGCACGCGCCGCCTGCATACGATGGAGGTGCTGCTGCGCTGGCGCCGCGCCGACGGCGAGCTGGTGATGCCGGACGCCTTCATCCCCATCATCGAGGAGAACGGCATGATCGTGCCGATCGGCGAGTGGGTCATCCGCGCGGCCTGCGAGCAAAGCATGACCTGGCAGCGCCAGGGCATGACGCCGGTGCCGCTGGCGGTGAACCTGTCGCCGCGCCAGTTCATGCACCGTGGCCTGATCGAATCGATCCGCCGCATCCTCGACGAGACGGGCATCGATCCGTCGCTGCTCGAATTCGAGATCACCGAGACGGCGCTGATGCAGCACGGCGAGCAGACGCTCGATATCCTCGGCCAGATCAACGCGATGGGCATCCGCCTGTCGATCGACGATTTCGGCACCGGCTATTCCAGCCTGGCCTACCTGAAGCGCTTCCCGGTCAAGAAGATCAAGATCGACCGCGCCTTCATCAAGGAGCTCGAGCAAAGCGCGGAAGACCAGGCCATCGTCGCGGCGATCATCGCGCTGTCGGACAGCCTGCAGCTGTCTGTGGTGGCGGAGGGAGTGGAGACGGAAGGGCAGTACGCGCTGTTGCAGCGCCACGGCTGCCAGTATGCGCAGGGCTATCTGTTCTCGCAGCCGGTGCCGCACGCGACGGCCCAGCTGCTGTTGCCGCGCTGTTAGTCGCTCAGCGTGGCGATGACGGGGGCGTGGTCGGACGGCTGCTCCCACTTGCGCGGCGCGCGGTCGATCACGCAGGCGGTGCAGCGCTTGACCAGTGCCGGCGACAGCAGGATGTGGTCGATGCGCACGCCCTTGTTGAGGCGGAAGCCCAGCGCGCGGTAGTCCCACCAGCTGAACGATTTCTCGGGCTGCTCGAACAGGCGGTAGGAATCGGTCAGGCCGATATCGATCAGGCGCTGCAGCGCGGCGCGTTCCTTGTCCGACACCAGCACCTGGCCGGCCCACGCCACCGGGTCGTGGACGTCGCGGTCTTCCGGCGCGATATTGTAGTCGCCCAGCACCGCCAGTTGCGGGTGCAGCGCCGCTTCTTCCTTGATCCAGTCGTGGAAGGCGGCCAGCCAGCCGAGCTTATATTCGTATTTATCCGAGTCGATGCTCTGGCCGTTCGGCACGTAGGCGCATACAATGCGCATGCCGCCGATGGTGGCGGCCAGGATGCGCTGCTGCGGGTCTTCGTATTTCGGGTTGTTCTTGACCACGTCGGCGATCGGCAGCTTCGAGACGATGGCCACGCCGTTGTAGGTCTTCTGACCGGTGTAGGCGACGTGGTAGCCGGCGGCCTCGATGGCGGCCAGCGGAAACTTGTCGTCAGTTAATTTTGTTTCTTGGATACAGAGCACATCTGTGGGGTTCTCCTCTAGCCACTTCATAACGTGCGGCAGTCTTACATTCAGTGAGTTAACATTCCAAGTGGCTAATTTCATGAGGCTGAGGTTCCTTGCGGGTTCGGTGGGACGGAGTGCCCTGTAGCCGCATCTTACCGCAACTTGATTTAACAGATGAGCTTGCCAATTTATCGATTTTTATAAAAAAACATGGAAAAGGTCTTCGCGTGGCGGTGGCGAAGGCCTAAAATGTCGCAAAATGCGGCAAATCAAAAAAAACTTGCCAATTTTGTCTCGCCGTTGTCAAAATAGAACTAGAATGAGAGACAAGGTAAGCAAAATAGAAATATACTGATGTAAATTAAGTGGAAAACTAGTGTTTCCGTTCGGCAACCAAAACAGTAAAACTTGCGTATATTATGTGTTGTGGTGACGCAATAAATGGTACTATACGGAAATTACTTGTAGTTTTAACAGTGAATTGCGCGTAGCGCATTTACAAAGGAATCGGAACATGCGAACTGCATTCGAGGCATGGGCACAGCGCGACGGGCATATCGTCCGCCGCCGTGAAGATAAGCCAGAAGAGTATCTGGTCTTTGAAACGCAACGCCGCTGGGTGATCTGGCAAGCGGCGCTGGAACATGGCAAAACGCCGGGCGGCCGCAAGACCGCCGCGCAGAAGGAAGCCGCCGCCGCTGAAAAGCGCGCCGTCGCAGCCCTGCAGCGTCCGCCTGCGATCAATTCCGACGAAGCCGCCGTGCGCAACCAGGTGTTGAATGAAGTGCTCGATGCGTTCTCCACCCTCGGCGGCGAGCGCGGCCTGGACGACATCCTGAAAGTGGTGCAGGGCTTGAAGAAAAAGCAGCAGGAGCAGGCCGACGAGCGCACCGTGGCCGAGGCTGCGGTTCGCCAAAACGCCTGAATCTGCTGACTGATGCGTTTCAGGCACTACAAGGGTGGCCTCTACGAATTGGTGTGCGAGGCCACCATGGAAGCGGATTTGAGCACCATCATCGTGTATCGCGCCGCCAACGGTTCCATCTGGTGCCGGCCGAAAGACGTGTTTTTTGAATTGATCGAAGTCGATGGCGTCAAAGTGCAACGCTTTACGCCGCTTGATTGATCGAATGACCGCGTGCGCGGGCTGATACACTGGTCTGTATCTTCATTCCTGAGGCAGACCATGACTTTGCGCCCCGCTGCAGCGGCAGCCTTGCTGCCGGCCCTGATCGCCATGGCCGGTTGCGCCTCCCTGACCGAATCGACCCAACAAAGCGTGCTGGTACAGACCGTGCTGGAGCATCGCGAGATCGCGGGCGTCGGCTGCGTGCTGTACAACGACGTCGGCAAGTGGTTCGTGACCACGCCGGGGCGCGTCACGCTGCGCAAGAGTTCCGGGCCGCTGCGCATCGATTGCCAGAAGGCGGGCAAGGGCTGGGCGTACGAGAAGGTCGAGGCCAAGGCCGACGGCAACCTGTGGGGCAACCTGGCGCTGACGGCGGGCGTCGGCTATTTCGTCGACAAGAACACCGGCGCCGGCTACGACTACCCGTCGATACTGACGGTGGTCATGCATCCGGCGCAGGATAAGGAGGAAGGGCCGCCGCCCGCGGCGGGCGTGACCCTGTACTGAGTTACTTGGCCCGGTTGATCAGGAAGTTCGACAGCAGCGGCACCGGACGGCCGGTCGCGCCTTTCGCGCCGCCCGATTTCCAGGCCGTGCCGGCGATGTCCAGATGCGCCCAGGTGAACTTGCGGGTGAAGTTCTCCAGGAACGCGGCCGCCGTGCACGAGGCGCCGCCCGGCGTGCCGATGTTGGCCAGGTCGGCGAAGTTGGACTTGAGCTGCTCGTTGTACTCTTCGCCGATCGGCAGGCGCCATGCGGTGTCGCCGGCGTTTTTACCCGCAGCCATGATCTCGTCGGCCAGCTTGTTGTGGACCTCGTCGTCGCGCGTGAACAGGCCGCTCTTGTGGTGGCCCAGGGCCACGATGCAGGCGCCGGTCAGCGTCGCGATGTCGATCACGGCGGCCGGGTTGAAGCGCTCGGCGTAGGTCAGCGCGTCGCACAGCACCAGGCGGCCTTCGGCGTCGGTGTTGAGGATCTCGATGGTCAGGCCGTTCATCGACGTGACGATGTCGCCCGGCTTGGTGGCGCGGCCCGACGGCATGTTCTCGCACGAGGCGATCACGCCGATCACGTTCAGCTTCAGGTTCATTTCGCCGATGGCGCGGAAGGTGCCCAGCACCGAAGCCGCCCCGCCCATATCGTACTTCATCTCGTCCATGCCCGGACCGGCCTTGAGCGAGATGCCGCCGGTGTCGAAGGTGATGCCTTTACCGACCAGCACCACCGGCGCATCCTTGGCCTTGCCGCCCATGTGCTTGAGGATGATGAACTTCGGCGGCTGCTCGCTGCCGTTGGTGACCGACAGGAAGCTGTTCATCTTCAGCGCTTCGAGCTGTTTGCGGTCCAGCACTTCGACGTCGAACTTGTAGTCCTTGCCCAGCTTCTTGGCGGTGTTGGCCAGGTAGGTCGGGGTGCAGATGTTGGCCGACAGGTTGCCCAGTTCCTTGGTCAGGTCCATGCCGTTGGCGATCGCCACCGCCTGCGCCAGCGCGATCTTGGTCTCGCTGTTGTTCGGCACCGCCAGGGCGATCTTCTTCACGCCGGCGGGCGCCGGATCCTTCTTGCTCTTCTGGCCATCGGTGCGGAAAACGCTTTCGTGCGCCGACTGCACCACGCAGCGGATCGCCCAATTGACGTCGCGCTCTTTCACTTCGGTCATCGGCAGTGCGATAATAGCGTCGCTCGCGCCCAGGGCGGAGAAAGCCTTCAGCGCGGCGCTCACGCCGCCGGCGAAGCTCTTCTCGCTGACGGTGTCGTCGGCGCCCAGGCCGACCAGCAGCACGCGTTCGGCGCCGGCGCCTTTGACGCCGCGCAGCAGCAGGGTGGTGCCGGCTTTGCCGGTAATGTCGCCGGACTTGAGCGCAGCCGTGATTTCACCGGAGCCGTCAAGCGCCTTCGCGGCCTGGGACAGCTTCTTGTTCTCGAATACCGCGACGGCGACAACGCCGGCTTTGGCATGGGCGATGGTGTTTTTTGTATCGAATGCTTTTATGCTAAAGTCCATTTGATTCTCCGTGATTAAACTTTGCGGCCCACGTGACGCGGGCCTTAACTACCGAATTATAAACTTCGAATGATCTTTCAACGCGCCCTACGACGTGAAATGGCCAGCACCGCCGGCGCCTCCTTCACAGTGCTGTTCAGTATCTGCGTTACCTGGACCCTGATCGCAGTCCTCGGCAAGGCCGCAGGCGGCAAGGTGGCGTCCAGCGACGTGATCGCGCTGATCGTCTTCGCAACGCTGAATTATCTGCCAACTATCGTCATCCTCACCAGCTTTATTTCAGTGCTGATGGTGGTCACGCGCAGCTACCGCGATTCCGAGATGGTGGTGTGGTTCGCCTCCGGCATGTCGCTGACGCGCTGGATCTATCCGGTGCTGACCTTCGGCCTGCCGCTGGTGCTGATCACGGGCCTGCTCAGTTTTGTCGCCACGCCGTGGGCCAAGCAGAAAAGCTCGGAATACGTGGAGCGCTTCGAGAAGCGCGAGGATCTGCAGAAAATATCGCCCGGCCAGTTCAAGGAGTCGGCGGGCAGCAACCGCATCTTCTTCGTCGAGGGCGGCGCCGGCAAGACCGCCGTGGTGCAGAACGTGTTCGTCAACACGGTCGACGAGCGCGGCACCGCTGTCGTCGTCGCGCGCGAGGGCGTGGTCACCACCGGCGCGAAAGGCGAGCGCTATCTGGTTCTCAAGAACGGCCGCCGCTATCAGGGCATGCCGGGCCAGTCCGATTTCCAGACCATGGAATTCGAGAGCTACAGCATGCGCGTGACCAGCAATAACCAGGAGCTGGACTCCGGGCACGATAGCGACACCATTCCAACCATGCAGTTGCTGAGCGACCCGAGTAATCCCGGCCGCGCCGAGCTGCTGTGGCGGATCGCATCGCCGCTGACGTGCCTGATCCTGATCCTGCTGGCGATCCCGCTCGGCTTCGTCAATCCGCGCGCCGGCAGTTCCGCCAATCTGATCATCGCGCTGCTGATCTTCTTCAGCTATAACAACTTCGTCAAGCTGCTCGAGGCCAGCGTGCGGCAGGGACGGGCCACGTTCACGCTGGCCTGGTGGCCGCTGCACCTGGCGGCTTTGCTGATCGTGTTCGGCCTGTTCGCCTGGCGCTTATACCTGAACCATCCCTATCATCCGCTGGCGCTGAGGCAGTCGTTCAAGCGCGCGCGCAACGCGGACAAGAAAGTCGTCTCGGAATGAAAATCCTGCAACGCTATTTCGCGGTCTCGATACTGCAAGCGGTCGCCTTTGTGCTGGTGGCCTTCCTGGCGCTGCAAGCGTTCATGGACCTGACCGGCGAACTGCCGAAGGTCGGCAAGAACGGCTACGCGATCCAGTACGCCTTCCTGTATGTGGTGGCGCAGCTGCCCGGCCACGTGTACGAGGTGATGCCGCTGGCGGCGCTGATCGGCACCATTTATACGATGGCGCAATTCGCGGCGACGTCGGAATTCACCATCATGCGCGCGTCGAGCATGTCGACGGCGATGGTGGCGTGGATGCTGGCCAGGATCGGCGTGGTGCTGGTGGTGCTGACCTTTATCGTCGGCGAGCTGGTGGTGCCGCGCACCGCGCCGCTGGCCGACAAGATCCGCCTCACCGCGCGCGGCACCACCATCTCGACCGAGTTCCGCTCCGGCCTGTGGACCAAGGACATCGTCAAGTCCGACGGCATGACGGGCACGGTGACCGGCTCGCGCTTCTTCAACGTGCGCGAGGTGCGGCCGGACGGCACGTTGATCGACGTGAAACTGTACGAGTTCGATACCAGCTTCCGTCTGCGCTCGATCACGCTGGCCAAGTCGGGCACCTTCCAGGGCAATAACAGGTGGCTGCTGAAGGACGTGACGGAAAACCTGTTCAGCAATTCGCAGCTGCTCAAGCCGGGCAGCGAGGCGACCCTGGCGAACAACTTCGCGCAGGAGTCGAGCATGATCGCCACCCGCAGCGCGCCGACCAAGGATCTGATCTCCGAGATCACGCCGAAGATTTTGTCGGTGTCGCGTTCCGATCCTGAGCGCATGTCGGCCAACGAGCTGGCCGTGTACACCCGCCACCTGCAGGAGAACAAGCAGGAGACCGAGCGCTTCAAGATCGCGTTCTGGAAAAAACTGTTCGATCCGCTGGCGATCTTCGTGCTGATGGCGCTGGCGCTGCCGTTCGGCTACCTGCACACGCGCAGCGGCGGCGTGAGTCTGAAGATCTTCCTTGGTATTATGCTGGGGGTGAGCTTCCTGCTGGTGAACACGCTGTTCTCCCATTTGGGCTTGCTGAGCACCTGGCCCGCGGTCCTGACGGCGATCGCGCCGAGTTTATTATTCCTGCTGCTGGCGCTAGGCGCCTTGTGGTGGGTGGAGCGACACTAGATGACCCAACGCGCACTGGTTTTGTTTGCACACGGCGCCCGCGCCGCTTCGTGGGCGGCGCCGTTCGAGCGGCTGCGCGAGCTGACGCAGGCGCGCACGCCGGATGTGCGCGTATCGCTGGCCTTCCTGGAGTTGATGGAGCCGCGCCTGCCGGAGCTGGTGGCCGGGTTGTCGGCCGACGGTGTCACGGCTGTTACCGTGGTGCCGATCTTTCTGGGACAGGGCGGCCATGTGCTGCGCGACCTGCCGCTGATGGTGCAGCAGCTGCGCATCGACTTTCCGCAGATCGCGATCGACGTGGTCGAAGCGGCCGGCGAGAACGCTGCCGTGCTCAATGCCTTGTCCGACTACTGCGTCGGCGCGCTGGACCCCGCACTGCCGGGTGGGGTCTGACCCCGTACGGGGTCAGACCCCTAAGTGGCGACGCGAGCGTATCGCTAAAAGCGTGCGGGTTTATTTTCGCGGGATTAGCTTGATCTCGTAGATCTTCGGCCATAGCTTGCCGGTGACGAACAGGCGTTTTTTCTCCGCGTCCCAGGCGATGCCGTTCAGGACGTTCTCGCCGTTTTGCCCCTTGCCGGCTTCCGGATACAGCTTGCCCAGGTCGATCCAGCCGACGATTTTTCCGCTGGCCGGATCGATGCGCGCGATGGTGTTGGTGTGCCACAGGTTGGCGTACACTTCGTCGCCCACCACCTCCAGCTCATTGATCTGGTTGACGGCGATGCCGTCCGCCGTCACCTTCACGCGGCGCACTTCGAGGAAGGTCCTGGGATCGAGGAAGCGCAGCGTCGAGGTGCCGTCGCTCATGATCAGTTCCTTGCCGTTCTGCGTCAGGCCCCAGCCTTCACCCGGATAGGCGAACTGGTTGCGCAGCTCGAAGGTCTTCAGGTCGAACACGAAGCCGGTCTGGGTTTGCCACGTCAGGCCGACCAGCGTATCGCCCCATACCGTCAGGCCTTCGCCGAAGTACTGCGGCGGGATGTCCTTGCTCTGCAAGACCTTGCCGGTCTCCAGATTGACCTTGCGGATCGACGACTTGCCGTTCAAGCCCGTGCTCTCGTACAGGAAGCCGTCGCGGTACAGCAGGCCTTCGGTGAAGGCCTGGGCATCGTGCGGGTAGCTGCGCACCACCTTGAAGTCGTAGGTGGGGATCGCCGCCATGGCGCCCGCCGCCATCGGCAGCAGCGCAGCAAGGAGGAGGGCTTGAGCGTAATTCTTTTTCACTATGCAGTCACCGAATTTTGTAGTTCAACCATGGCGTCGAGCGTGGAGCCGGGAGCGTCGAGCTCCGCCTGCACGCAGGCGCGCGCTTCCGGCGCCTGCAGCAGCGCGACCGCCTGCAGGCGCGCTTGCGCCGCAGCCGCAGTATCGCCGCAGCCGTTCAGCAAGTCCAGCACCAGCGATACTTCGACGTTGTAGTTGAATACCTCGGACAGCAGCTCCGCCATGCCTTCGGTGGTAAGGACGTTGATGCCGCTCTTGAGTTCATTGAGCTGGGCCGCGGCTTGCGCCAGGTGCTGTTCGGGATCCGGCAGGTGGCGGCGCGCCAGCGCGTAGTCGCCGCAGGCCATGATCGACGGCAGCGCGGCGCGCGCGCAGGCGGCCGCCAGCGCGTCCGGCAGCCGCAGGAACAGGTGGTAGGTGTTTTGCAGGTCGCCCAGCTTGTCGTTGATGACGCGGATGTCGTTGAACAGCACAGCATCGCCGCCGGCGGCCAGCAGGCGGGCGGTGTCGGCGTCGCGGGCCCGCACCAGCGCCTGGCGCGCGGGCAGATAGTCTTCCGCCAGCTTCGCCCAGGAGGCCAGCACGTAGGACAGGCGCAGCGAAGCGGTCTCCGGATCGGCCGCCGCAGCGTCGAACAGCCAGACGTAATCCTTCAGGGCCGCCTCATCGTCGCCGGCGGAATGGGCATTCCAGGCGCGCTCCAGTACTTCGTGAACAGTGTCCATTGCTACCTCGGTTGTTACCGCATTTGGTAAGAGTGGACATTCTATTACGGAAAGCGAAAGATCAGGCGCGGAGCTGGTGCGCTATTGCGCTGCTAATCTCGCTATCGAAGCTTTGACGGGAACGGGTTTTCATGGCGTCGCCCAGCATCACCAGCACCGGGCCGTGCGCGGCGCCGAGGCCCTGCGCCAGCGTGGCGATGGTCATGCGGCGGATGTGCTGGTCCGGGCGGCTGACGTTTTCGATCACGACCACCGGGGTATCGGGCTTGCGGCCTTGCGCCAGCAGCCGTTCCGCCGTGGCGATGGCTTCGCGCCCGCCCATGTACTGCACCAGCGTGTCGGTGTCGGGGATGGCGTCGTGTCCGGCGTGCTCCGGCGCGGTGGAGGAGGTGAAGAAGGCGACGCTGCGCGCCACGCCGCGCTTGGTCAGCGGCTGCTTGCTGGCGGCGGCTGCGGCCAATGCGGTGGTGATGCCGGGGACGACTTCCACCTCGATGCCCGCTTCCTCCAGCGCGCGCAGCTCCTCGTCGGCGCGGCCGAACAGCATCGGATCGCCGCCCTTGAGGCGCACCACCAGCGGCACCTTGTGCGCCTGGTCGATCAGCTGCTTGTTGATGAACTGCTGCGCGGTCGAGAGCTGGCCGCAGCGCTTGCCGACCAGGATTTTCTCCGCTTGCGGGCACAGCTCCAGCATCTCTTCGGTCACCAGCGCGTCGTGCAGCACGACGTCGGCTTGCGCCAGCAGGCGCGCGCCGCGCAGCGTCATGAGATCCTGGGCGCCGGGGCCGGCGCCGATCAGGTAGACTTTTCCGAGTGATGCCATGGCTGTTTTCCTTATTCGCCCAGGCGGATCATGCCTGCGGCGACCGTCTGGTGCGTGACTTCATCGATCAGGATGAAGGCGCCGGTGGCGCGGATGTCGCTGTAGGCGTCGGCGGCCAGCGGCTGCTGCACGGTCAGGCCGATGCGCGCGATGTCGTTCAGCTTCAGGCCTTCGGCCGCGTGGCGCTGCTGCGTGTTGATGTCCAACAGCGACTCGATGCCGGTGATCTTGGCCGAGGTCTGCTTGGTGCCGTGCTTGATCCAGTACTTGCGGCGCTGGTCCAGCGGCTCGTCGGACATCCAGCATACATCGGCCTTCAGCGTTTTCAGCAGGGTGGCAGGCTGGCTCGCGCCGGCCAGCAGGTCGCCGCGCGAGATGTCGAGGTATTCGTTCAGCAGCAGCGTAATCGACTGCCCGACCACCGCCGTTTGATGCGAGCCTTCCAGCGTGACGATGTCCTTGACGGTCGCGGTCTGGCCGGACGGCTGCACCACCAGGGTGTCGCCGACGGAGACTTTGCCCGCTTCGATGCGGCCCATGTAGCCGCGGAAGTCGTTGGCTTCGTGGCCGTTATGGCGCGCCACCAGCTGCACCGGGAAGCGGAACGGCGCGTTGTGCGATTCGTCGTACACCGACAGCGATTCCAGCAGCTCGATCAAGGTCGGGCCGTTGTACCAGGCCAGCTTGTCGCTCTTGTCGACGACGTTGTCGCCGCTCAGCGCCGACAATGGAATCGGCGTGATGTCCTTCAGGCCCAGCGTTGCGGCGAACTCGCGGTAGGCCTTGACGATGCGGTCGTACACGGTCTGGTCGTAGTTCACCAGGTCCATCTTGTTGACCGCGACCACCACGTGTTCGATCTGCAGCAGGTGGGCGATGGTCGAGTGGCGCTTGGTCTGGATCAGCAGGTCCACGCCCCCGTCCTCGCGCAGCTTCACTTTCGAGACGTCGATCAGGATGATGACCGCGTCGGCGGTCGAGGCGCCAGTGACCATGTTGCGGGTGTACTGCTCGTGGCCCGGCGTGTCGGCGATGATGAACTTGCGCTTCGGCGTGGCGAAGTAGCGGTAGGCCACGTCGATGGTGATGCCCTGTTCGCGTTCGGCTTCCAGGCCGTCGGTCAGCAGCGACAGGTCGACGGCGTCGCCGACGGTGCGCTTGTGCTTGGAGCGGGACATCGCGTCCAGCTGGTCGGCGAAGATGCCTTTGCTGTCGAACAGCAGGCGGCCGATCAGCGTGGATTTGCCGTCGTCGACGGAGCCGGCGGTGATGAAGCGCAGCAGTCCGCGCTCGGTCAGATTTTCATTCAGTGCGTTCATCAGAAGTATCCTGCTTTTTTACGTTTTTCCATCGATGCTTCGGAGGTCTGGTCGTCCATCCGGGTGGCGCCGCGTTCGGTGATTTGCGTGATCGCGGTTTCGGCGATGATCTGCTCTACCGTCGCCGCATCCGAGGACACAGGACAGGTGCAGGAGATGTCGCCGACGGTGCGGAAGCGCACCACTTGCGTCTCGACGGTCTCGCCTTCGCGCGCCGGCGTCAGGTCGGTCAGCGGCACCAGCAGGCCGTTGCGCGGAATGACCTGGCGTTCGTGCGCGAAGTAGATCGGCGGCAGTTCCAGTTTTTCGCGGGCGATGTACTGCCACACATCGAGTTCGGTCCAATTCGAGATCGGGAACACGCGCATGTTTTCGCCTGGATGGACGCGGGTGTTATACAGGTCCCACAGTTCCGGGCGCTGCGACTTCGGATCCCATTGGCCGAATTCGTCGCGGAAGGAGAAGATGCGCTCCTTGGCGCGTGCCTTTTCCTCGTCGCGGCGCGCGCCGCCGATGCAGGCGTCGAAGCCGTGTTCGGCGATGGTTTCCAGCAGCGTCACCGCCTGCGCGGCATTGCGCGAATCGGTCAGCGGATTGCGCAGGCGCACCGTGCCTTTCTTGATCGAGTCCTCGACCGAGCCGACGATCAGGCGCTCGCCCAGTTCGGCCACGCGCTTGTCGCGGAAGGTGATCACTTCGGCAAAGTTATGGCCGGTGTCGACGTGCACCAGCGGGAACGGGAATTTGCCGGGACGGAAAGCCTTCTCCGCGAGGCGCAGCAGCACCACCGAGTCTTTGCCGCCGGAGAACAGCAGGGCAGGGTTGCTGCATTCGGCCGCGACTTCGCGCAGGATGTGGATCGCTTCCGATTCCAGGGCGTCGAGGTGGCGCGCGTTCACGTGCACATTGTTTTCTACTAGAGCGTTCATGGCTATGCCTATTCTTGTTGTGGCGCTTATGCGGCCACGGATTTAATGCGTATCAGCTTGCCGTCGACCATGTGCAGGCCGCACTCCTTCGAGTCCGGATCTTCCCACCACCAGCGGCCGGCGCGGACGTCCTCGCCCGGCTGGATGGCGCGGGTGCAAGGCTCGCAGCCGATCGACGGATAGCCCTGGTCGTGCAGCGCGTTGTAGGGCACGTCGTTGTCGCGGATGTAGTTCCAGACATCCTGCTCCGACCAATCGGCCAGCGGATTAAACTTGGTCATCATGTGCGCCGGATCGTCTTCCTCGACCATCAGCGAAGTGCGGGTCGCCGACTGCGCGCGGCGCTGGCCGGTGACCCAGGACTTGTTGCCGGCCAGCGCGCGGCCCAGCGGCTCGACCTTGCGGATGCGGCAGCATTCCTTGCGCATCTCGATGCTGTCGTAGAAGGCGTTCAAGCCGTTCTGCGACACATAGGCATCGACCGCTTCCGGCTGCGGCTTGTAGAGCGCGATGTCGTAGCCGTAGCGCTCCTTCACCTTGTCCAGCATCGCCAGCGTTTCCTTGTGCAGTCGGCCAGTCTCCAACGAGAAGATGCCGATGTCCAGTTTGGATTTCAAGATCAAATCGGTCAGCACCATGTCTTCCGCCGCCAGGCTGGAGGCGAAGACCGCCGGTGCGTGTTCGCTGGCGATGCGGGCCAGCGTGGCGCCGGTGTCCGCAATGAGCTTGCTCAGGTCACTCATCACCGCTCCTTCAGATGCCGGATCCGTCGTTGTTCACGCCCACGCCCGCATTGCGGGCCTGGCGGCGGAACAGCGGGACCTTCTGGTCCACCGACGCCTGATAGGTTTCGGTGAAGTCGGACAGGCTTTTCAGCGCGTCGTGGATGTTGCGGTCGGCGCGTACGGCGTAGGCGTCGAAGCCGACGCGGCGCATCGAGAACAGCTGGTCGCGCAGCACGTCGCCGATGGCGCGCAGTTCGCCCGTCCAGCCCAGGCGCACGCGCACGTTGTAGGCGATCGAGTAGCCGCGGCCGTCGGTGAATTTCGGGAAGTCGATGGCGATCAGCGCGAATTGATCCAGCGCGCCCTTCAGCGCATCGGTGTTTTCGTCGGGCGCGATCCAGACGCCGATCTCGCCGGCGGCGGCGCGCGGGGCCAGCAGCTCGCGCTGCACCAGCCAGAGGCTCAGCGGCACGATGAACTTCCCGGCCGGGACCGAGACGGTGGCCGGGTCGTGCGGCGGCGCGCCTTCGACCGGTTCGGCCAGGCGCAGCACCAGCCAGTCGTCTTCGACGACTTCGTGGCCTTTAATGATCAGGTTCTTGACGGCTTCAGACATATTCATCCTCTCCAACCAGGCGACCGCTCTTTTCGGTGATCGGCGTGGCGTACACAAATTCCTTGAACGGCGCGACGCCCAGTCGCTGCACGCAGGCGGCGAAGGATTCGTCTTCGAAGCGGTCGCGCACATACACCTGCAGCAGGCGGCCGATCACTTCCGGCATTTGCAGCGCGGAGAACGATGGTCCGATGATCTTGCCGATGGCGGCGTTGTTGCCTTGCGAGCCGCCGATCGACACCTGATACCATTCGCTGCCGTCCTTGTCGACGCCCAGCACGCCGATGCTGCCGACGTGATGGTGGCCGCAGGCGTTGATGCAGCCGGAGATATTGAGTTCGATCTCGCCGATGTCGTGCTGGTAGTCGATGTTGTCGAAGCGCTCGGCGATGGCGGCGGCGATCGGCAGCGACTTGGCGTTGGCCAGCGAGCAGAAGTCGCCGCCCGGGCAGCAGATCATGTCGGTCAGCAGGCCGATGTTCGGCGTCGCCAGGCCGTGCGCCTTGGCTTCCTGCCACAGCGCGAACAGCTGCGATTGCTCGACGTCGGCCAGCACGATGTTCTGCTCGTGGGTGACGCGCAGTTCGCCGAAGCTGTAGCGGTCGGCCAGGTCGGCCATGAAATCCATCTGCTCGGCGGTGGCGTCGCCCGGGGGCACGCCGGTCTTTTTCAGCGACAGCACCACGGCCGCGTAGCCGGGACGCTTGTGCGGCTTGACGTTGCGGTTGACCCAGTTGGCGAAAGCCTTGTTGCCCGAGGTGTGAGGCAATGCGGCCGCGACCACGTCGCTGTCGTCCAGCTGTTTATATGCCGGCGGCTGGAAGTAGTCGATCACGCGCTGCATCTCTTCGATGGTCAGCGTTTCCGGACCGTCCTTCAGGTCGACCCATTCGGCTTCGACCTGGCGGGTGAATTCCTCGACGCCGATGGCCTTGAGCAGGATCTTGATGCGGGCCTTGTACTTGTTGTCGCGGCGGCCGTGCGTGTTATAGACGCGCATCACCGCTTCGGTGTAGGTCAGCAGGTGCTGCCAAGGCAGGAAGTCGCGGATCACGCTGCCCAGGATGGGGGTGCGGCCCATGCCGCCGCCGGCCATGAACTTGAAGCCGATCTCGCCGGCGTCGTTGCGCACCACGGTCAGGCCGATGTCGTGCACGGCGATGGCGGCGCGGTCTTCGACGGCGCCGTTGATGGCGACCTTGAACTTGCGCGGCAGGGCGATGAATTCAGGGTGGAAGGTGGACCACTGGCGCAGCACCTCGGCGTACGGACGCGGATCGATGATCTCGTCGGCGGCGACGCCGGCGTACGGGTCGGAGGTGGTGTTGCGGATGCAGTTGCCCGAGGTCTGGATGGCGTGCATCTCCACCGAGGCCAGTTCCGTCAGGATGTCCGGGGTCTGTTCCAGCTCCATCCAGTTGAACTGGATGTTCTGGCGGGTGGTGAAGTGGCCGTAGCCGCGGTCGTACTTGCGGGCGATGTGGGCGAACATGCGCATCTGCTTCGATGCCAGCAGGCCGTAGGGCACGGCGATGCGCAGCATGTAGGCGTGGCGCTGCATATACAAGCCGTTTTGCAGGCGCAGCGGCAGGAATTCGGCTTCGGAGAGCTCGTCGGACAGGCGGCGCTTGACCTGATCGCGGTACTGGGCGATCCGTTCACGCACGATAAGGTGGTCGTATTGGTCGTATTGATACATGTATATTCTTCCTGGATAGTCGCTTAATCCCCAAACTAGCGCTAATAGTAATAAACTTCGTCTTTATTCCATACGACTTAGTCTTTATTTGCTTATATAAGGATTGGGCATAAGCATGGACGCTAAAAATTTTAAGACGGGCCAAGACCTTCAATGAACCTTCATCAACTGCGCTTCGTGCGCGAAGCGGTGCGCCAGAACTACAACCTGACCGACGCCGCCAAGGCGCTCTTCACCTCGCAACCGGGCGTGTCCAAGGCGATTATCGAGCTGGAGGAGGAGCTGGGCGTCGATATCTTCACCCGCCACGGCAAGCGCATCCGCGGCCTGACCGAGCCGGGACGGCTGGTGCTGGAGTCGGTGGAGTTGATTATGCAGGAAATCGACAGCCTCAAGCGCATCGGCAAGGAATACGCGGCCCAGGACAGCGGCAGCTTTACCATCGCCACCACACACACGCAGGCGCGCTATACCTTGCCGAAGGTGGTGCAGGCCTTCATGCTGAAGTTCCCCAAGGTACGCTTGTCTTTATTGCAAGGCAATCCGCAGCAGATCGCCGAAATGGTCCAGCGCGACCAGGCCGACCTAGCCATCGCCACCGAATCGATCGCCGGTGTGACCGGGCTGATAACCTTGCCTTGTTATCAATGGGAGCATGTGGTGGTGGTCGCGCCCGACCATCCGCTGCTCAAATCCAAGCAGGTGACGCTGGAAGAAATTGCCGCTTTCCCGATCATCACGTACGATAGCGCCTTCGCCGGCCGCAGCAAGATCGACCACGCGTTCTCGCTGCGCGGCCTGAAGCTGGACGTGCTGCTGGAAGCCATCGACGCCGACGTGATCAAGACTTATGTGGAGTTGGGCATGGGGATTGGTATCATAGCGGGCATGGCCTTCGACGCCGAGCGCGACAAGAACCTGCGCGCCATCTCCGTTGGCCACCTGTTCGGCATGAATGTGTCGCGGGTGGCGGTCAAGCAGGGCGCCTATCTGCGCAGCTATATCTACACCTTTATTGAACTGCTGGCGCCTACGCTCAACCGCAAGTTGATCGAACAGGCCATGAGCGGTGAAAAAGAGCATTACGAACTATAAGATTAGAAAGCACTACCATGATTACCAACCAGTTGACCCAATTTTACGCCGTCAACGCGGACAACTATGACCAGGTCTACGCGCAGGAAGAGCGCTTCGACGACCTCGACGACCTGCAGGAAATGGTCGCCGAGCTGTTCCAGGGCCACAAGGTGCTGGAACTCGCTTGCGGCACGGCCTACTGGACCGACCTGATCGCCGAAACGGCCGAATCCGTGCACGCCACCGATATCGTGCCGGAAATGATCGCGCTGGCGGAAACGCGCGGCCTGGACGAGGACGTCGTCACCTTCGGCCTGATGGACGCCTTCAACCTGCCGGACGGCCTGGAAGGCCAGTACACCGCCGTGTTCGCCGCCGGCCTGTGGTCGCACGTCAAGCGCGAAGACCAGGAAAAGTATCTGAAGACCTTGCGTGCCAAGCTGGGCAAGGATGTGTTGCTGGTGCTGTTGGACGAGACCTATGTCGACGGCAACAGCATGGTATTCGCCCGCACCGACCTGGAGGGCAACACCTTCCAGATCCTGACCGCCGACGACGGCCAGCGCTACGAGGTCATGAAGAACTACCTGACCGACAGCACGCTGCGCAAGCGCTTCGCGACATCGGCGCGGCAGATCCGCGTCGAGCGGCTGGAGTACTACTACCTGCTCAGTTGCCGACTGAAGTAATCCCTCCTCAAAGCCGCGTCCTGCGGCTTTTTTCTTATTTGATGCCGATTTACAACACGTGGCCGATGTCACATTGTTGAAGTAATTGATAGGCATGATCTCGCCCGTAGATTCATTACATGCAAGTCTTTCTTTCAACCTCAAGTAGAGAACATCAAGTGAAAAAACTTACTCTGGCAGCACTGATCATCGGCGGCTTCGCTGCACAAGCCCAAGCACAATCGAACGTCACCATCTACGGCCTGGTCGACGTCGGTGTGGTGAGCGAGCGTGGTGGTGCTGTCGGCACCGTGACCAAAGTCACCAGCGGCGTGGGCAGCCAGTCGCGTCTGGGTTTCCGCGGTAACGAAGACCTGGGCAACGGCCTGTCGGCTATCTTCCAACTGGAAACCGGCTTCAAGGCCGATGACGGCGCGCTGGACAGCGCCGGCAACATCTTCAACCGCCAGGCCTTCGTCGGCCTGAAGTCGAAAGATGCCGGCACCCTGACCCTCGGTCGCCAGTACACCATGCTGTACAACGCCATGAGCCAGGTCGCCGACCCATTCGGCGCCGGCTACGCAGGCAGCATCAAGAACTTGTTCCCAGCGGCCGGCGCGAACACCCGCACCAGCAACGCCATCGTCTACGCCACCCCAAGCATGTCCGGTTTCAGCGCTGAAGCCCTGTACTCGCTGGGCGAGCAAGCCGGCAGCACCACCGCCGGCCGTCAGTTCGGCTTCGGCCTGAACTTCGCACAGGACGCGCTGAACGCCCGCCTGGTGTACAACAACCGCAACAACGACACCGCCGCCACTGTCAGCCCTGTCGCTCCGGCCAAGCTGCAAGACACCGGCCGCAACACCCTGTTCGCCGTCAACTACGACTTCAAAGTCGTCAAGGCCTTCTTCGCCTACGGTTCGGACAAGGGCGTGAACAGCGCCGCGCTGCCATCGGCCAACGCCTTCGGCTACACCGTCGCGCCTAAGCCTAGCCTGGACAGCAGCGACCTGCTGGTCGGCGCGCAAGTACCGGTCGGCAACGGCATCATCATGGCTTCGTACATCCGCAAGGACGACAAGACCAACTTCAACCAGGACGCCGACCAGTGGGCCGTGGGTTACTCGCACTTGCTGTCGAAGCGCACCAACCTGTACGTGGCTTACGCCAAGATCAAGAACAAGAACGGCGCCGGCTACACCGTTGGTAACAACAACGAAGTCGGTACCGGCGATAAAGCCTTCAACGCAGGCATTCGTCACTCGTTCTGATCAAGCGCTTTCCTGATGCGGCAGCGGCAGGCGGATCATGATCCGCGTGCCGCCGTCGCTGACGATGGAAATGTCGCCGTGCAGCGCCCAGACGCGTTCGCGCATCCCGATCAGGCCGAAGGACGAGGCTTTGTCCATGTCCTGCTCGGCGATGCCGCGGCCGTCGTCGTGGATGGTGATCCGCAGCGTCGAATCGCTGCGGTATAGCGACAGGATGACCTTGCGCGCCTCGGCGTGGCGGGTGATGTTGGTCAGCGCCTCCTGCGCAATGCGGAAGATGGCCGTGCTGTAGGCGTCGTCCAGTATCAAATCCTCTTCATTCGCATCCAGCGTGCAGGCGATGCCGTAGCGCTCGACGAATTCCTGGCGCAGACTTTCCAGCGCAAAATACAATCCCCCTTCATCCAGCGCGCGCGGGCGCAGATTGCTGGCGATGCGCCGCAGCGACGTGATGGCCGACATCAGCAACTCGTCCATGCCGGCCTGCAGCTTGCGCGCGACCTCGTTGTTGGCGGGCTGCTGCTGCAGCAGCGCCAGATCGACCCGCAGGGTGGCCAGCAGCTGGCCCAGGTCGTCGTGCAGCTCGCGCGCGATGTGCTTGCGTTCCTCTTCGCGGATGGTCTGCAGCGCCGCCGACAGTTCGCGCAACTGCGAATACGATTGCTCCAGCTGCTCCTGCACCTGCTTGCGCACGGTGATGTCGCGCAGGATGATGGTGTAAATCTGATGGCCGTTCTCGGCCAGCGACGAAATCGAGCCTTCCAGCGGAAAGTGCTGGCCGCTGGCCTTAAGCCCGGTCACGGCGTAGTCGGTGGTGCGGCGGCCCTTCATGCGCAGGCGGATGCCGGTGGCGCCGAAGTAATTCACGTTGGCGGCGTCGATGCCCTGGCGCTGGTCGCGCGGGATGTAGCGCTCCAGCGGCGCGCCTTCCATCGCCTGCACCGTGGTGCCGAACATCGCGGCGGCCGAGGGATTGGCTTGCAGGATGTGCTGGCTGGCGTCGGTGGAAATGATGGCGTCGCTGGCGTGCTGGATGATGCCACGGCTGCGTTTGTTGGCGGCGGCGCTGCGGGCGCAGTGCCAGCCCATGCGCCAGGACAGGCGGCTGGTCGCGGCGAGCGCGGCGGTCAGTAGTAACAGCGAACGGATGCGTGCCATGCGTGTCTCCATGCGGCTGGAGACCGCGTGGAGTCACGTTAAGGCAAGCGTGGGGCAGGGTGGTTGATGCGGCGCAGGCGTGCTTACATCTGCTTGAACAGGTGCAGGAAACTGCGGCTCACTTCCAGCTTGTCCGTTTTACCCTTGATCATCACCAGGTGGCGGCCGCGGATGTCGCGCGTCACGCCCTCGATGGCGTTGACGTTGACCAGCGTGGCGCGGTGGATTTGCCAGAATAGCGCCGGGTCCAGCTCTTCGGCCAGGTCGCGCACCGGCTTGCGGATCAGCGCTTCGTAGCGCTCGGTCTGCACGCAGGTGTATTTTTCGTCGGAGCGGAAGAACAGGATTTCCTCGACCGGAATCATGCGCAGGTCCTGTCCGATGCTGGCCTGGATCCATTGCAGGTAGGCCGGCTTTGGCGCGGTGATCTTCTCCGCCAGTTGCGACAGCATCGCCGTCACGCTGGCGTTGACGTCGGCGGACGGCTTGTTGAGCCGGGTCTTGAGGCGGTCGACGGTGATCTGCAGGCGTTCCTGCTCGGGCGGTTTGAGCACGTAATCGACGGCGCCGCGCTCGAAGGCTTCGACCGCGTAGGCGTCGTAGGCGGTGACGAACACGATGTGGCTCTTGTTGCCAATCACGGTGGCCGCTTCCATGCCGGTCTTGCCCGGCATGCGGATGTCGAGGAAGGTGAAGTCGGGCTTGAGCTGGTCGACCAGCTCGATCGCCTCGTCGCCGTTCTTGGCTTCGCCGATAATCTCCAGCTCGGGCCAAACCTGGCCCAGGCGCATGCGCAATTGGTCGCGCATCAAACGTTCGTCGTCGGCAATAATCGCTGTAGGCATGGGTGTGTTCGGGAATGTTAATTATTAAACTAATTATTCAACGAATCGCTGTAATAATCAATCGATCTTATTTGGATAACTGGTACGGCACTTCGATGGTGGCGATCACGCCGCTCGGACTGTTGGCGGCAATCAGCAGCTGGCCCTGGTCGCCGTGCAGCAGTTTCAGGCGTTCGCGGATGGTCATCAGGCCCAGGCCGGTGCCGTCGCTCGGCACGGCGCCGAAGCCGAGGCCGTTGTCGATGACGATCACGCGCAGCTTGTTGTGGGCCACGTCGGCGCGCACTTTCAGGGTGCCGCCCTCGGGCTTGGCTTCGAGCCCGTGCTTGATCGCGTTTTCCACCATCGATTGCAGCATCATCGGCGGGAAGGCGGCGCTGCGCAGGCCGTCGGGGATGTCGAAGTCCACGGTCAGGCGTTCTTCCATGCGCATCTTTAGCAGATTGAGGTAGGCGACCACCATGTCGGCCTCGCGGCCCAGGTTGGTGATCAGCGCGTTGTCGCGCATCTGCGGCAGCACCGCGCGCAGGTATTTGATCAGGCTGCGCTGCATGGCCGAAGCGCGCGGCGGGTCGGTCTCGATCAGATGCTCGACCGAGGCCAGCGTGTTGAACAGGAAGTGCGGCTCCACCTGAGCCTGCATCATCTGCATCTTCGCTTCGCTGAGCTGACGCTGCATGGATTCGCGTTCGGCGGCGGCGTTGGCGGTCTGGGTTTCCGCTTCGGCGCGTTTTTTGCTGCCCATCAGCGCCTTGATACCGAACAGCGTCAGGACCAGCAGCATGATGAAGCTGCGGAACCAGGTCGATGCCTGGCCGTGGTAGCGGGCCACTTTCTGCTCGGCGGCGCTGTCCACCGCTTCCTCGATGGCGTTGGACAGTTCTTCGCCGATTTGCGGCGGCAGGTCGATATGGACTTCCTCGCCAGGGAGCGCCGGCAGGGTGGGTACGGAGGCGGCCTTGTCGCCCTTGGATGGCGCGGCCGGTGCTGCCGGGGCAGCCGGCGCGGCTGGCGCTTCCGGCGCTTCCGGCGGGGCGACCGGCACATCGTCGGAGCCGGCCTCGGATTTATTGCGGATCTTGCCGCGCGGATTGAAGTGGATGCCGCTGTCGTCGATCAGGATGTTGGTGTCGCCGCTTTTGCGTTTCGGGCTGTGTGAGACTTCCTCTTCGACCGGGCTGGACGAGAACAGCTCGTCCTGCAGGATGGATCCGGCGATCAGCATCAGCACCGCAAACACCAGGAACTTCCACCAGGACAGTTGGGTAACCCAGGTCGCGGTCGCGTCGAAGGCATGGTGCAGCGAGCCGGCGACAGTCTTCAGGGTGTCTTGCGTTTTGGGTGTAGGAAACATGTAAGACTTTCACTCTTGAATACGAAGCAAGTGTAACGAATTTTCTGATAGTGCAACTGTAATGATCGCCGCCTATATAAGCCATGCGATTGCGACAGTCTGCAAGAAACGGGGAGTGGACGGTGTGGAACAAGGAATAGGAAAAATAGCCCTTGCAAGGGCGATAGACGTTTGCTATAGTTCGCCTCCCCGCAAAACGCAGCATCTGATGCAAAGCGAAAAAACGGGGGGTAGAAAAAAAGGTAGTTGACGAAATAAGCGAAGTGCTTCATACTCTTCCTTCTCTGCAAATGACAAACAAAACGATTTGTCGCTAAATGCAGAGGTTGTACCGAATTACGGTTCTTTAAAAATTAACAGTCGATAAGTGTGGGCGTTTGATGAAAGTGCACAGCAGGCTAGTCCTGCTGATACTTAAAATATCAAATGTTCACAAAAAATATAGGATGCTTCGCAAGAAGCAAACTGTCAGTGTTTTGAGTGAGCGACCCGTCAGCAATGACGGTGCTGCGAAAGCAGCAAATAAACAGAGATTAAACTGAAGAGTTTGATCCTGGCTCAGATTGAACGCTGGCGGCATGCCTTACACATGCAAGTCGAACGGCAGCGCGGGGCAACCTGGCGGCGA
>Ga0247812_10000259_pt1 | contig 47270 bp, 52 predicted proteins | sample UWRJL149409B1_FD_178011 | JGI IMG/M metagenome (GOLD analysis project Ga0247812, IMG submission 178011) | Plant litter microbial communities from Arlington Agricultural Research Station in Wisconsin, United States - UWRJ-L149-409B-1 | ecosystem: Environmental > Terrestrial > Plant litter >...
TTTCGGTACTGATTTCCAGCGGAGGCCGGACGTGACATCAAACCAAAACTACCTAGCCGTGATCAAGGTCGTCGGCATAGGCGGCGGCGGCGTCAACGCCGTCAACCGCATGATCGAACTCGGTCTGCGGGGCGTCGAATTCATCGCCATCAACACCGACGCGCAGGCCCTGCTGATGAGCGATGCCGACGTCAAGCTCGACGTCGGACGTGAGCTCACACGCGGACTCGGTGCCGGCGCAGACCCCGAGGTCGGCCGTCGCGCCGCCGAGGACCACGCCGAAGAGATCGAAGAGGCACTCGCCGGAGCCGACATGGTCTTCGTGACCGCGGGCGAGGGTGGCGGAACCGGAACCGGTGGAGCCCCCGTCGTCGCACGCATCGCGAAGTCGATCGGCGCGCTCACCATCGGTGTCGTCACGAAGCCCTTCGGCTTCGAGGGCAAGCGTCGCTCGGCCCAGGCCGAGATCGGCGTCGCGACCCTGAAGAACGAGGTCGACACCCTCATCGTCGTTCCGAACGACCGCCTGCTCGAGATCAGCGACCGCGGCATCAGCATGCTCGAGGCATTCGCCACGGCCGACCAGGTCCTGCTCGCCGGTGTGCAGGGCATCACCGACCTCATCACCACCCCCGGCCTCATCAACCTCGACTTCGCCGACGTCAAGTCGGTCATGCAGGGCGCCGGTTCGGCGCTTATGGGAATCGGCTCGGCCCGTGGGGCCGACCGCTCGATCAAGGCGGCCGAACTCGCCGTCGCCAGCCCGCTGCTCGAGGCGTCGATCGACGGAGCGCACGGTGTGCTCATCTCGATACAGGGCGGATCGAACCTCGGTATCTTCGAGATCAACGACGCCGCCCGACTCATCCAGGAGGCCGTGCACCCCGAGGCCAACATCATCTTCGGTGCGGTCATCGACGACACCCTCGGCGACGAGGTGCGCGTCACGGTCATCGCGGCCGGATTCGACGGCGGAGAGCCGGCGCCGAAGGCCCTCGAGTCGAAGCGCACCAACTTCGTCGCGGCCGAGGCCGGACAGCCCGTCGCGCCCACCGCCCCGGCCGAACCGAAGCCCGAGCCCGCCGCCTGGACCCCCGAGCCCGAGAGCGTGCCGTCGGCACCCGCCGACCGCAACTTCGACGACGACGACAGCAACGACCTCGACATCCCCGACTTCCTGAAGTAGCGGTGCCCGAACCCGAGTCCCTCGCCGACCGCCTCGCGCGCGTACGGTCGGCAGTCGCCGACGCCGTGCGCGAGGCCGGTCGCGTCGGGGACGACGTGACGACGATCGTCGTCACCAAGTTCCACCCCGCGGGCCTCGTGCGCGAGCTCGCCGCCCTGGGTGTGACCGACGTGGGGGAGAACCGTCAGCAGGAGGCGAGCGAGAAGGCCGCCGAGCTGACCGACCTCGGTCTCAGCTGGCACTTCATCGGCCAGCTGCAGAGCAAAAAGACCCGCGCGGTTCTGCAGTTCGCGAGCGCCATCCACTCGGTCGACCGCCTGTCGCTCGTGACCGCGCTCGGCAACGCGCTCGCGCCCGACGCCACGGTCGACGCGTTCGTGCAGCTCAATCTCACCGACGACCCCGCCCGCGGGGGAGTGCGACCCGACCACCTCGAGTCGTTCGTCGAATCCGTGATGGCGACCGACGGCATCCGACTACGCGGACTGATGGCGGTCGCCCCGATCGACGCCGAACCGCGCGCCGCTTTCGCGCGGGTGCGCGAGCTCGGCGAGCGGTTGCGCACTCTCGCTCCGGATGCCAGGGATCTGTCGATGGGGATGTCGGGCGACTTCCGCGAGGCCGTGCTCGAAGGCGCGACACACCTACGTATCGGCACGGCAATCACGGGAAACCGGCCACCGGCCGGTTAATCTGGCAGCAGGAGCTATCACCGGAGGAACACAATGGCCAACCCACTGCGCAAGACCATGGTTTACCTTGGCCTCGCTGACGAAGAATACGACTACGAAGCAGCGCAGCCGAGTGCACCAGCAGCACCCGCCGCTCACCACACCGCCTCGGCCCAGAGCACGCCGGCCGCCGCGCCGACGCAGACCCGGGCCCCCGTAACCCCGCTGCGCCGCCCCACGGCCGCGCGCCAGGCAGGACCAGCCGACATGAACGAGATCCTCACGGTTCACCCCCAGCACTACAAAGACGCACAGATGATCGCGGAGAACTTCCGCGAGGGCATCCCCGTCATCATCAACCTGTCGCAGATGAGCGAGCCCGACGCGCGTCGCCTCGTCGACTTCGCGAGCGGACTCTCCCAGGGTCTGTATGGAAAGATCGAGCGTGTGACGGGCAAGGTCTTCTTGCTCTCTCCCGCCCACGTCGTCGTGAGCGGCGATCACGCCGAGGCCGAGACCGACGTCGAAGCATCCTTCTTCTCGCAGCAGTGATCTCCTTTTCCCGGGCGCACACGAGTGGTGCGCCCGCTGAGCATGTGATGGCCAAGTGACCGGTGTTTCCATAATCGCGACGATCCTCGTTGTCGCGTTGAATATCTTCGTCTTCGTGATGTGGGCGCGTTTTATTCTCGACCTCGTGGCGATGCTGGCGAGGGGATGGCGGCCCCGCGGCTTCGTCCTGATCCTCGCCGAACTGGCGTACACGATCACCGATCCGCCGGTGAAAGCCGTACGCAAGATCGTGCCTCCGCTGCGTGCCGGCGGCGTCCAGATCGACTTTTCCTGGAGCATCGTACTTATCGCTGCGATCATCCTCGGCTATATCGTCGCGGGATTTATCAATTAGCCGAGCACATGTACTCTGGAGAGCATTGATCAGCTCGAGAAGGACCAATCTGGGGCGACCTAAGCTCCCGTGAAGTATTGGTAGCGTTAGCTAAACGTTACGTTCAGTTTGAGAAAGTTTTAGAGGTGACGGATATGGCTTTGACTCCCGAAGACGTAGTCAACAAGCGGTTCCAACCGACCAAGTTCCGCGAGGGTTACGACCAAGACGAGGTCGACGACTTTCTCGACGAGGTGGTCGTCGAACTGCGACGTCTCAATCAGGAGAACGAAGAGCTCCGCCAGCGTCTGATCGCGAGCGACTCGCGCATCAACGAGCTGCAGCGCAGCCAGGGCTCCGCGCCGGCCGCGGCCGCGTCGGGCTTCGTGTCTGCCCCGGCAGCCAGCGAGCAGGCCGAGCAGCCCGCCGAACCCGTCGCAGCCGCGCCGCAGGCCGCCGCGCAGCAGCCGGTTCCCGCAGCCGCGCCGTTCTCGGCGCCGGTCTCCGACACGTCGGTCGACCCGAACAACACGAACAACCTCCTGCAGCTCGCCCGTCGCCTGCACGAGGAGCACGTGCGCGAGGGTGTCGAGAAGCGCGACGCGCTCATCGCCGAAGGCCACGAAGAGGCCACCCGCGTTCTGCAGGAAGCCGAAGCAGCACAGCGTGCCGCGGCGGCCGAGGCCGAGGCAGCACAGCGTGCCGCCGCAGCCGAAGCCGAGACCGCCCAGCGCGCCCAGCTCGCGACCCTCGAGGCCGAGCGCCAGCAGCTCGAGCAGGAGCGCCAGCAGCTCGAAGGCAAGGTCGACGAACTGCGCAACTTCGAGCGCGAGTACCGTCTCAAGCTGAAGAGCTACATCGAGGGCCAGTTGCGCGAGCTCGACTCGACCAACGCCATCGGCAACACGGGGTCTTCCGCACCCGCGTACTCGGCTCCCGCGCAGCCCGCGGCCGGCCAGCCCAACTACTCGGGTTTTGCCGGAACCAACTAGCACCGCCACGGAGGCCAGTGCGCCGAAGGTCAGATTTCTGGCCCTCGGGGTGCTGGCCCTCGTTGCTGTGTGCGTCTATGCGATCGACCAGGTCTCGAAGTTCCTCGTCGTCGAGAACCTCACCGAGCGCCAGCCCGTCCCGGTGATCGGCGAACTGCTGCAGTTCTACTTCGTGAAGAACCCCGGCGCCGCGTTCTCCCTCGGCAGCGGAAGCACCTGGATCTTCGCGATCATCGCCGGCCTCGTGGCCGTGTTCATCGTCGTCTTCGCCCCGCGCATCCGGTCGCTCGCCTGGGCCGTGCTCTTCGGGTTGCTGCTCGGCGGCAACCTGGGCAACCTCACCGACCGGCTCTTCCGCGAGCCGGGCTTCGGTGTCGGACACGTCATCGACTTCCTGCAGCTGCAGTACTTCCCGGCGATCTTCAACGTCGCCGACATGGCCATCGTCGCGAGCATGGCAGTCTTCATCGTCCTCACCATCCGTGGGGTCGGAATCACCGGTGTGAGGGTGACCGCTTCGAAAAAAGCGGCTCCGGATGCCACGACCACGGACATCTCGTAATGGAAACCCGAAGCCTTCCCGTACCCAGCGGCCTCGTCGGCCAGCGCGTCGACGCCGCCCTCGCCAAACTGCTCGGATTCTCGCGCACCTTCGCGGCCGACGTGGCCGAAGCCGGGGGAGTCACCGCCGACGGCGTCGTGCTCGGAAAGTCGGACCGCCTGCACGACGGCGCCTGGCTCGAGGTCTCGTGGGAAGACAAGCACGCGCCCGAGATCGTTCCCGTCGTGGTGAAAGACCTCGGCGTCGTCTACGACGACGACGACTTCGTGGTGATCGACAAGCCCGTGGGCGTCGCGGCCCACCCGTCCGTCGGCTGGACCGGCCCGACCGTGCTCGGCGCCCTCGCCGGTGCGGGCTTCCGGGTCTCGACCTCGGGCGCGAGCGAGCGCGCCGGCATCGTGCACCGCCTCGACGCCGGAACGAGCGGCCTGATGGTCGTCGCCAAGTCGGAGCGCGCGTACACCGAGCTCAAGCGACAGTTCCACGACCGCGAGGTCGAGAAGATCTACCACGCCGTCGTGCAGGGCCACCCCGACCCGCTCGCGGGCACCATCGACGCGCCCATCGGGCGCCACCCGGGCAGCTCGTGGAAGTTCGCGATCACCGCCGACGGCAAGCCCTCGATCACGCACTACGAGACGCTCGAGGCGTTCCCGAGCGCATCGCTGCTGGAGGTGCACCTGGAGACGGGACGCACGCACCAGATCCGCGTGCACATGGCGGCGCAGCGTCATCCGTGTGTCGGCGACGCGATGTACGGCGCCGACCCCACCATCAGTGCGCGGCTGGGGCTCTCCCGGCAGTGGTTGCACGCCATGCGGCTCGAATTCACCCACCCCGGCACGGGGGAGCGCGTGAGCTTCGAAAGCCGTTATCCCGATGACCTGCAACACGCACTGGATGTCCTCCGTAAGACTTAGTCTTTAACTCCTTCCGGTCGTCAATCGCCATTTTTTTAGTCGGAGTTGTTTTGCCCAGTAACGATTCATTCGTTCACCTGCACGTGCACAGCGAGTACTCGATGCTCGACGGCGCGGCCCGCGTCGGGCCGCTGATGAAAGCGGCGGCGGCCGAGGGTATGCCCGCGATCGCCATGACCGACCACGGCAACATGTTCGGCGCCTACGACTTCTGGAAACAGGCGACAGCCAACGGCGTCAAGCCGATCATCGGCACCGAGGCGTACATCACCCCCGGCACCGCGCGCGGCGACCGCACGCGTGTGCGCTGGGGCGGCCAGCACCAGAACCAGGACGACGTCGGTGGTTCGGGCTCGTACACCCACATGACCCTGCTGTCGGAGAACAACGAGGGCATGCACAACCTGTTCCGGTTGTCGTCGCTCGCCTCGATCGAGGGGTTCTACTTCAAACCGCGCATGGACCGCGAGCTGCTCAGCCAGTACGGCAAGGGCATCATCGCGACCACCGGCTGCGTGGGCGGCGAGGTGCAGACCCGCCTGCGGCTCGGACAGTACGAGGAGGCCAGGCAGGCCGCATCCGACTTCCAAGACATCTTCGGCAAGGGCAATTTCTTCGCCGAGGTGATGGACCACGGCATCGACATCGAGCGCCGCACCATGGAAGACCTGTTCCGGCTCGCGAAAGAACTCGACCTGCCGCTCGTCGCCACCAACGACCTGCACTACACCCACGCCCACGACTCCACCGCCCACGCCGCTCTGCTCTGCGTGCAGTCGGCCTCGACGCTCGACGACCCCAACCGGTTCAAGTTCGACTCCGACGAGTTCTACCTGAAGTCGGCCGCGCAGATGCGGCACCTGTTCCGCGACCACCCGGAGGCCTGCGACAACACGCTGCTCATCGCCGAGCGCTGCGAGGTCAACTTCGAGCACCGCGACCTGATGCCGCGCTTCCCAGTGCCCGAGGGAGAGACCGAGGCCAGCTGGTTCGAGAAAGAGGTGGCGGCGGGCATGATGCGCCGCTTCCACAACGCGCCCTCCGAGGCCCACCTCGCGCAAGCCAAGTACGAGGTCGACGTCATCACGCAGATGGGGTTCCCCGGCTACTTCCTCGTGGTCGCCGACTTCATCACCTGGGCCAAGCAGCAGGGCATCCGTGTCGGGCCCGGCCGTGGTTCGGCCGCAGGCTCCATGGCCTCCTACGCGATGGGCATCACCGAGCTCGACCCGCTCGCGCACGGTCTCATCTTCGAGCGCTTCCTCAACCCCGACCGCGTCTCCATGCCCGACGTCGACGTCGACTTCGACGACCGTCGCCGCGGCGAGGTCATCCGGTACGTCACCGACAAGTACGGCGACGACCGTGTGGCCCAGATCGTCACCTACGGCACGATCAAGGCCAAGCAGGCGCTGAAAGACTCCTCGCGTGTGCTCGGCATGCCGTACTCGGTCGGCGAGAAGCTCACCAAGGCCATGCCGCCGGCCATCATGGGCAAAGACATCGCCCTCGGCGACATCATGAACAAGGATGCGCCCCGCTGGAAAGAGGCGTCCGACATCCGGGCGGTCATCGAGACCGACATGGAGGCCGCGAAGGTCTTCGAGACCGCGCTCGGCATCGAGAACCTCAAGCGCCAGTGGGGTGTGCACGCGGCCGGCGTGATCCTGTCGGCGGAGCCGCTGCTCGACGTGCTGCCGATCATGAAGCGCGAAGACGACGGCGCCATCATCACCCAGTTCGACCAGCCACCGCTGGAAGACCTCGGCCTGATCAAGATGGACTTCCTCGGTCTACGCAACCTGACCATCATCGAAGACGCGCTCAAGATGATCGAGAAGAACACGGGCTCGAAGCTCGTGATCGAAGACCTCGACCTCGACGCCGACCAGAAGACCTACGATTTGCTCGCGCGCGGCGACACCCTCGGGGTGTTCCAGCTCGACGGCGGGCCGATGCGCGCCCTGCTCAAGCAGCTCAAACCCACGAGCTTCGAAGACATCTCGGCCGTCATCGCGCTCTACCGCCCGGGCCCCATGGGCATGAACTCGCACACCAACTACGCCCTGCGCAAAAACGGTCTGCAGGCGATCGAGGCGATCCACCCCGAACTCGAAGAGCCGCTGCGCGAGAGCCTCGGCATCACGTACGGCCTCATCGTCTACCAAGAGCAAGTGATGTTCGTGGCACAGAAGGTCGCCGGGTTCTCGCTCGGCCAGGCCGACGTGCTGCGTCGCGCGATGGGTAAAAAGAAGAAGAGCGAGCTCGACAAGCAGTTCGCCGACTTCGAGGGCGGCATGATCGGCAACGGCTACAGCGCCGGCGCCGTGAAGGTGCTCTGGGACACCCTGATGCCGTTCGCCGACTACGCGTTCAACAAGGCGCACTCGGCGGGCTACGGCGTGCTCAGCTACTGGACCGCCTACCTCAAGGCCAACTTCCCGGCCGAGTACATGGCGGCGCTGCTCACCAGCGTCGGCGACTCGAAAGACAAGCTCGGCATGTACCTCAACGAGTGCCGCCGTATGGGCATCAAGGTGCTCGCGCCCGACGTCAACGAGTCGTTCGTCGACTTCACTGCCGTGCCGACCCTCGAGGGCAGCACGGGCATCGGTGACATCCGCTTCGGTCTCGGCGCGGTCCGCAACGTCGGCGCGAACGTCGTCGAGGGCATCCGGGCCGCGCGCGAAGCCAAGGGGCGCTTCGAGTCGTTCCACGATTTCCTCGCCAAGGTGCCGCTGCAGGTCACGAACAAGCGCACGGTCGAGTCGCTTATCAAGGCGGGAGCGTTCGACTCGCTCGGCTCCACCCGCCGGGCGCTGCTCGAGATCCACGAAGACGCCGTCGACGGCAGCGTCAACGTCAAGCGCACCGAGGCCACCGGCCAGGCCGGCTTCGACTTCGACAGCCTGTTCGACGAGCCGCAGGAGACGTCGAAGGTGCCCGACCGCCCCGAGTGGGCCAAACGCGACAAGCTCGCGTTCGAGCGCGAGATGCTCGGCCTGTACGTGTCCGACCACCCGCTCGCCGGGCTCGAGGTCGCGCTCGCCAAACACGCGAGCGCGACGATCACCGACCTGCTCGCGGGCGAGGTCGCGGGCGACGGAGAACACGTCACCGTCGCCGGGCTCATCACGAGCGTGCAGCACCGCGTGGCGAAGAACTCGGGCAACCAGTACGGCATCATCTCGGTCGAAGACTTCGGTGCGCAGATCGACGTGATGTTCCTCGGCAAGGCCTACCAGGAGTTCGCGCCCGAGCTGGTCAACGACTCCGTGGTGGTGATCCGCGGGCGCGTGAGCATGCGCGACGACGGTATGAACCTGCACGGCTCGAGCCTCATGGTGCCCGAGCTGGGCCAGGGCGGGGTCGCCGGATCGATCATGATCTCGCTGCCCGACACCCGGGCGACGCCGCCGACGATCCGCGCGCTCAAAGAGATGCTGCTGCGGCACAAGGGCGAGGGCGAGGTGCGCCTGCGGCTGACCAAGGGCGACATGGGACGCATCTACGAGCTGCCCTACTCCGTGCAGACCACGGGCGACTTCTTCGGCGAGCTGAAGAGCCTGCTCGGCCCGGGCTGCCTGGTCTAGCCGGGCCGGCGCGCGCCTGCCCGGCGCGTGCGCCTGCCCGGCGCGATGCTGCGCGGCGCGCTCCTGCCCGGCGCGCGGCCGACCGGCGCGCTGCGCGCCCTGCACATGAGCCGGTTCCGGCCGGATGAGCCGTCCGCGGACGCCTCATCCGGCCGGAAGCGCCTCATGTAGCGCGCCGTGACCGCGGCACCGGGGTGTGGGCCGCGACGGCCGGAGCGGAGGGCCGCGATTGCGCACAGGGCGGAGTTGTCCACCGGTGTGGGTCGACGCCGACCGGCGACCCGAAGCCGCGCCACGCTGGGGGGATGTCGACCCTTCCCGCTCTCATCGTCAGCAGCGAAGCCGAGCCGCTCGGCTCCGACCGGCTTCTGCGCAAACAGTTCGCGGCGGGCATGTTCGCGCGGGTGGCCCCGGGCGTGTACATGGACCGCGCCGAATGGACGCGGCTCGACGCCGACGAACGCTACCGTGCGCTGGTCAGGGCGGCCGCGCTGCGATCACGGCCCGGCGCGCAGTTCTCGCACGACTCCGCCGCCGCGCTGTTCCGATTGCCCTCGATCGGACCGTGGCCGGCGCGGGTCCACGAGCTTGTGGCTCCGGCGGCGGGTGGCACGTCGCGTCGCGGCATCCTGCGGCACGGTCTCGGCATCGATCCGCATGGCACCGAGGTCGACGGCGTCGCCGTGAGCTCGCTCGCGCGCACGCTCGTCGACGTCGCGTGCACATCGCCGTTCGTGCGGGCCGTCGCCATGATCGATCAGGCGCTGCGCCCCGAACGCGAAGGCGAACCGCGCTGGGCACTCGGCATCCCGCTTCTCACCACCGGCGAGCTCTCCGACGTCATGGACGATCTCGGCCCGTATCGCGGTCTCGTCTCGGCACGCAGGGCGATCGCCTTCGCCGACGGGGGAGCGGGCTCGCCCGCCGAGTCGTTCGGGCGAGTGCAGTTTCACGCCCTTCGTCTACCGCCGCCCGAGTTGCAGGTGCCGTTCTCCGACGACCGCGGCCTGATCGGATACGCGGACTTCTACTGGCGCGAACTCGATCTGATCGTCGAGGTCGACGGCAAGGCGAAGTACGGGCAGAACCGGCACTTCCAGAAGGGCGTCGCGACCGACGAACTCCTCTGGCGGGAGAAGCAGCGCGAAGACCGGCTGCGGAGGGTGGTGCGGTCGTTCGACCGGATCGACTGGGACACGATCGCCGACCGCAGGGCGCTGGCGGCGCGCCTGTCCCAGCACGGGTTGCGCCGCAGATGAGCCGGTTCCGGCCGGATGAGCCGTCCGCGGACGCGTCATCCGGCCGGAAACGCCTCATCTGCCGCGGGCGCGGCCGCCGCGCGCACGCGCCTAGGTCAGGCCGCCCGGCTTCATGTAGGCGCGCTCGTGATACAGCAGAGCGTCGTCCTCGGCGCCGAGGGCTCCCTCTTCGATCTGCACGACGACGACCGCGTTGTTGTGCACGGGATGCACCTCGATGACGCGCCCGACCATCCAGGCCGTGACATCCGAGAGAATCGGCACCCCGTGCGGGCCCGGCGTCCAGTGGTCGCCCACGAAGCGCAGGGCGTTGTCGGCGGCGAGCTTCTCGGCCTGGTGGCGCGAGCGCGGGCCCAGCGTGTGGATCGCGACGTGGTTGCCCACTGTCATCGCCGGCCACGCGCTGGCGATCCGCGCCATGTTGAACGTGACGAGCGGGGGAACGGCGGCGAGGCTCGCGAGGCTCGTGGCGGTGAAACCGACGGGTGTGCCGTCGGGGGCCAGCGAGGTGATCGCGGCGACCCCGGCCGCGTGACGGCGGAAGGTCTGCTTGAAGGCTTCCAGATCGCTGGGGGTCTCGGGGGGAGTCGAATCGTTCATACGCAGCTATCAACCATTCTCAGGGTTCGCTCTATTCCTGCGCGTTCACACAGCGGCGCACAACTAACATGGGGAGGCCATGATCCAACTCATTGATCTCCGTGACATCCAGCCTAACCGCGTCGACCTCGCCGAACTGATCCCGCGTTCGCAGAGCGACTTCTCGCAGGCCACCGACATCGCGAAGGGTCTCATCGACGCCGTGCGCGAGCGGGGCGAGTCGGCCCTCCTCGACCAGGCCGAGCGCCTCGACGGCGTGCGCCCGCCGCAGATCCGCATCCACGCGGAGGAGATCGGCAAGGCCGTGCGCGACCTCGATCCCGCCGTGCGCGACGCGATCGAAGAGGCCATCCGCCGTGTGACCGCCGCGTCGCAGGCCCAGTTGCCGCTTCCGGTCGTCACCGAGCTCGGCACGGGTGCCCAGGTCGTGCAGCGCTGGCAGCCGGTCAAGCGCGTCGGCCTCTACGTTCCCGGAGGCAAGGCGGTCTACCCGTCGAGCGTCGTGATGAACGTCGTCCCCGCGCAGGTCGCGGGCGTGTCATCCATCGCTCTCGCCTCTCCCGCCCAGAAGGAGTTCGGCGGCTCCGTGCACCCGACCATCCTGGCTGCGGCCGGACTGCTCGGCGTCGACGAGGTCTACGCCATGGGCGGCGCCGGCGCGATCGGCGCCTTCGCCTACGGCGTTCCGTCGATCGGACTCGACCCGGTGCACGTCATCACCGGTCCGGGCAACCAGTACGTGACCGCAGCGAAGCGCCTGGTGCGCGGAGTCGCCGGCATCGATTCCGAGGCCGGCCCCACCGAGATTTTGGTGATAGCGGATGCCACGGCCAACGCCCGCCTCATCGCCGCCGACCTCGTCAGCCAGGCCGAACACGACGAACTGGCCGCCGCGGTGCTCGTCACCGATTCCGAGCAGCTCGCCGAGCAGGTGCGCGTCGAACTCGTGTCGATCGCCGCGTCCACCCGGCACACCGCTCGTGTGGCCGAGGCCCTCGCCGGCCAGCAGTCCGCGATCGTCCTGGTCGCCGACCTCGCCGCGGCGGCCGCGCTCAGCAACGCCTACGGCCCCGAGCACCTCGAGATCCAGACCGAGGAACCGGGCGCCGTGCTCGACCTCATCGACAGCGCGGGCGCCATCTTCCTCGGCGAGAACTCGCCGGTGAGCCTCGGCGACTACCTCGCCGGCTCCAACCACGTGCTGCCCACCGGCGGCCAGTCACGCTTCTCGTCGGGGCTCGGCGCCTACACGTTCCTCCGCCCGCAGCAGGTCGTGAACTACGACCGCGCCGCGCTGAAGGATGTCGAGGCCCGCATCGTCGCGTTGAGCTACGCCGAAGACCTGCCGGCCCACGGCGACGCGATCACCGCCCGCTTCGCCGACAGCTGAGCCCGCGCGGCCTCCCCGCTTTGTGGGGAGGCCCGCGGTATTCTTGAGGCATCATGTTCTGCCCCTTCTGCCGCCATCCCGACAGCCGAGTCGTCGACTCGCGCACCAGCGACGACGGTATGTCGATCCGCCGCCGACGCCAGTGCCCCGAGTGCGGTCGCCGTTTCAGCACCACCGAGACCGCCAGCCTCATGGTGATCAAGCGCAACGGCGTCGTCGAGCCGTTCAGCCGCGAGAAGATCGTCAGCGGTGTGCGCAAGGCGTGCCAGGGCCGACCGGTCACCGACACCGACCTCGCCGTACTGGCGCAGAAGGTCGAGGAGGCGATCCGGGCGACCGGCGCGGCGCAGATCGAGGCGAACGACATCGGCCTCGCCATCCTTCCGCCGCTGCGTGACCTCGACGAGGTCGCCTACCTGCGGTTCGCCAGTGTCTACCAGGGCTTCGACTCGCTCGAAGACTTCGAGACGGCGATCACGCTGCTGCGCGTCGCGCACGACGGCGGCCACATCCCCGCGCCTGGCACGAGCAGCGAGTAGCGCGCGGCGGTCGGCGCTGTAGCGTTGACCCCAGCATGTACAGACTCCTCTTCTCCACGGTCCTCACCCGCATCGACCCCGAGCGCGCGCACCACCTCGCGTTCGTCGTCATCCAGCGTCTGCCTCTGCTCGGCATCGGCGCGCTCGTGCGGCGGTTCACCCGGCCCGACCCGAGCCTCGCGGTCGAGGCGCTCGGCCTGAGGTTCGACTCGCCGTTCGGTGTCGCGGCCGGTTTCGACAAAGACGGCAACGCCATCCGCGGCCTCGGCCAGCTCGGATTCGGCCACGTGGAGGTCGGAACGATCACGGCCCGCCCGCAGCCGGGCAACCCGCGGCCCCGCCTTTTCCGCCTGGTCGCCGACAACGCGGTGATCAACCGCATGGGCTTCAACAACCACGGTGCCGCCGCAGCGCGCGACCGCCTCGCGAAAGAGGCCTCGCGGCGCTCGCGCCCGGTGATCGGCGTCAACATCGGCAAATCGCGGGTGGTCGAGGTGGATGACGCGATCTCCGACTACCTCGAGAGCGCGATGCTGCTCGCGCCCGCCGCCGACTACCTCGTGGTCAACGTCAGTTCGCCGAACACCCCCGGCCTGCGCGGCTTGCAGGAGCTCGACAGGCTGAAGCCGCTGCTGACCGCCGTGCAGGGCGCCGCGGGCGGCACCCCGGTGCTCGTGAAGATCGCTCCCGACCTCAGCGACGACGAGGTGCGCCGCATCACCGAACTCGCCCTCGAGCTCGGCCTCGCGGGCATCATCGCCAACAACACGACCCTGTCGCGCGAGAACCTCGCCACCGACCCCGCGGTCGTCGCTGCGGCCGGGGCCGGCGGTCTTTCGGGCGCCCCGCTCGCGGCCCGCTCGCTCGAGCTGCTCGTGCTCATCCGCTCGCTGGTTCCCGCCGGATTCTGCGTCATCTCCGTCGGCGGGGTCGACACCGCCGCCGACGTGCGAGCACGGCTCGACGCCGGCGCGACCCTGGTGCAGGGATACACGGCGTTCCTCTACCGCGGTCCGCTCTGGGCGCGCTCGATCAACCGCGGTCTCGCCGGGCTCCGCGCCTAGGGGAGAGACGCGAAAGGGCCCGTCGAGATTCTCGACGGGCCCTTTCTACGTTCGACTAGCTCGGGTACTGGCGACGCTTGACCTGCGGCTTCGGCAGACGCATCACGCGCAGCTGCAGGGCGCGCATCGCGGCGTACCAGCGCAGACCGGTCTCGACCTTCTCGACACCGAACTTCGCGCCGAGCTTCTTGCGGATGACGAATCCGACGATGATGCAGTCGATGACCGCGGCGATGAAGAAGAGCCAGAGCAGCGCGAAGGCGCCGACTTGCACCTCGGCCGCGGGGATGACGGTGGCGATGAGCACGATGACCATCACGGGGATGAGGAACTCGCCGATGCTCGTGCGGGCGTCGATGTAGTCACGCACGTAGCGGCGCTGCACACCGCGGTCGCGCATGGGCATGTATTTCTCGACGCCGTTCGCCATACCGATGCGCTGCTTCTCGCGCTCGGTCGCGAGCACGGCACGCGACTGGCGGCGTGCTTCTGCACGGTCGTTCGAGACGAGCGGGCGCTTGCGCGCCTCTTCCTTCTCACGGCGGGTGGGCGTGGGGCGGCCCTTGCCAGCGGAGACGCTGTCTTGGTTGAGCTCGTACCGGGCTTCTTTGTCGGTCGAGCTGTCGGTGTTCTTGGCCACGATGAGTCCTTGCGATTGGGGGCGACTTAAGATTACCTCTATGACAGATTTCGACGAGACAAACCCCGCGAACTCCCACCCGGCGCTCGACGCCCTCCGCGAAGCCGTGCACCTCGGCCTGCCGGCCGCGATCGCCGACCTCTCGCGTCTCGTGCGCATCCCCTCGGTCTCGTGGGACGGCTTCGATCCCGCCAACGTGGCAGTGAGCGCCGAAGCGGTGAAGGCACTGTTCGACGACCTCGGTGTCTTCGAGTCGGTCGAGATCGCCCGGGCGCCCATCGGCGCGACCGACACTCTCGGCCAGCCCGCCGTGCTCGCTACACGCGCGGCGCGCAACGGGCGCCCGACGATCCTGCTCTACGCGCACCACGACGTGCAGCCGCAGGGCGACGAAGCCGCCTGGGAGTCGGCGCCGTTCGAACCCACCGTGCGCGGCGACCGCCTCTACGGGCGCGGCGCCTCCGACGACAAGGCCGGCGTTATGTCGCACGTCGCAGCGATCCGCGCGTTCGCCACGACGGTCGGCGACGACTTCGACCTCGGCCTCGCGGTGTTCATCGAGGGAGAGGAGGAGTTCGGCTCGCGTTCGTTCTCCAACTTCCTCGCCCAGAACGAGACGGCCCTGCGCGCCGACGTGATCATCGTCGCCGACTCCGACAACTGGAACGTCACCACCCCGTCGCTCACCGTCGCCCTGCGCGGCAACGTCGCGTTCAAGCTCATGGTGTCGACGCTCGCTCACGCTTCGCACTCGGGCATGTTCGGGGGAGCGGTTCCGGATGCCATGCTCGCGACGGTTAAACTGCTCGCGACCCTGCACGACGAGACCGGATCGGTCGCCGTCGCGGGCCTCACCTCGTGGGAGACCGACACGCCCGAGTACTCACAGGAGCAACTTCGCGAGGAGACCGGTCTGCTCGACGGCGTCAGCCCGATCGGAACCGGCACCGTGCTCAGCCGCCTGTGGGCCCAGCCCGCCATCACCGTGACCGGCATCGACGCCCCCACCGTCGTGAACGCCTCGAACACGCTCATCCCCACGGTCACCGTCAAGATCAGCGCGCGCATCGCCCCCGGACAGTCGGCCGACGACGCGTTCGCCGCGCTCGAAGCGCACCTGGAAGAGCACGCCCCGTTCGGCGCCCGGCTGGAGATCGCCGACGCCGACCTCGGCAACCCCTTCCTCGTCGACACCTCGGGCTGGGCCGCCGTCGAGGCGAAGGCCGCGATGCACGAGGCCTGGGGCACCGAGGCCGTCGAGACCGGCATCGGCGGCTCGATCCCGTTCATCGCCGACCTCGTCGACGTCTTCGGCGACGCGCAGATCCTGGTGACCGGTGTCGAAGACCCCGACACGCGGGCGCACAGCCCGAACGAGTCGCAGCATCTGGGCGTCTTCCAGCGCGCGATCCTCACCGAGGCCGTTTTGTTCGCAAAACTCAACGACCGCGCGTAGAATCGCGACCATGACTGACACCACCCTGACCACTGCTGCGCCAGTAGCCGCGCACGGCGTCGGACTTTCGGATGCGGCAGCGCAGAAAGTCCGCAGCCTCATGACCCAGGAGGGTCGCGACGACCTTCGCCTGCGGGTCGCCGTCCAGCCGGGCGGTTGCTCGGGCCTCATCTACCAGCTCTACTTCGACGAGCGTTTCCTCGACGGTGACGCAGCGGTCGACTTCGGAGACGGTGTCGAGGTCGTCGTCGACAAGATGAGCGTGCCGTATCTCGACGGCGCATCGATCGATTTCGAAGACACGATCCAGAAGCAGGGCTTCACGATCGACAACCCCAATGCCGGTGGAAGCTGCGCCTGCGGGGACTCGTTCCACTAAAAAAGGAACGGGACACGACGCGCAAGAGGCACTGACCGGAAGGTCGGTGCCTCTTCGTCGTTATAGACTCAGTATGTTCCAGTCCGTGTCATCCGAGAGGTTCCAGGTGCGCTCCAAACGCCTAAGTCGATGGGCCATTATCCCCATTGCGTTAGCAGTCTCGGTGGTTCTCGCCGGGTGCACGCAGGCCCAGTTGCAGGGTTACCTGCCTGGTGATCCCGATACCACCAACCACACGAGCCGCATCATGGGGCTCTGGGTCACCTCGTGGATCGTCCTCCTCGCGGTCGGCATCACGACCTGGGGCCTGGTCATCTGGGCAGCGGTGGTCTACCGCCGCCGCAAGGGCCAGACCGGCCTCCCCGTGCAGATGCGCTACAACCTGCCGGTCGAGATCTTCTACACGATCGTCCCGCTCATCCTCGTGCTCGGCTTCTTCGCCTTCACGGCGCGTGACCAGTCGGCGATCGAGGCAGACCCGGGCAACCCCGACGTCAAGGTCGAGGTATTCGGCAAGCGTTGGGCCTGGGACTTCAACTACCTCAACGAAGACGTCTACAGCGCCGGCGTGCAGGCGACCGAGCTCGACGACACCGACGGCGTCGACATGGACGCACTGCCCGTCCTCTACCTCCCGGTAGACAAAAAGGTGCAGATCGACATCGAGTCGCGCGACGTCATCCACTCGTTCTGGATCATCGACTTCCTCTACAAGAAGGACATGATCCCCGGCAAGTCGAACCACATGTACTTCACGCCGACCAAGATCGGCACCTACCAGGGCAAGTGCGCCGAACTGTGTGGCGAGTACCACTCGCTCATGCTGTTCCAGGTGAAGGTCGTGTCGCAGGACGACTACGACGCCTACATCGAGGGCCAGCGTGCTGCCGGCTTCGAGGGTCGCCTCGGTGCCGAGTACAACGTCAACAACAACCTGCCGGGCACCGGCGCGGTTGACCACAGCGAAGAAGGCTAAGTCGCGATGAGCACAGCAACAGCAACGAGGCCAGGCCTCAGCACCCCCGCGGTAGTGCGCAGGGGCAACGTCTTGGTCAGCTGGATCACCTCCACCGACCACAAGACGATCGGGTACATGTACCTGATCAGCTCCTTCATCTACTTCTGCATCGGCGGAGTGATGGCGCTCATCATCCGCGCCCAGCTCTTCGCGCCGGGCCTGAACATCGTCGACTCGAAAGAGCAGTACAACCAGCTCTTCACGATGCACGGCACGATCATGCTGCTGATGTTCGCGACGCCGCTGTTCGCGGGGTTCGCCAACGTCTTGATGCCGCTCCAGATCGGTGCACCGGATGTCGCGTTCCCGCGACTCAACGCGTTCGCCTACTGGCTCTACAGCTTCGGCAGCCTGATGGCCGTCGCCGGCTTCCTCACCCCGCAGGGTGCCGCGTCGTTCGGCTGGTTCGCCTACGCGCCGCTGTCGAGTACGACGTTCTCGCCGGGTGTCGGTGGAAACCTCTGGGTCTTCGGCCTCGCGATGAGCGGATTCGGTACCATCCTCGGTGCCGTCAACTTCATCACCACGATCATCACGATGCGCGCCCCCGGCATGACGATGTTCCGCATGTCGATCTTCACCTGGAACGTGCTCGTCACGTCGATCCTCGTGCTGATGGCCTTCCCGGTTCTCGCCGCGGCCCTGTTCGGACTCGGCGCCGACCGTGTGTTCGGCGCCCATATCTACGACCCGGCCAACGGCGGTGTCATCCTCTGGCAGCACCTGTTCTGGTTCTTCGGGCACCCCGAGGTCTACATCATCGCCCTGCCGTTCTTCGGAATCATCTCCGAGGTGCTGCCGGTGTTCAGTCGTAAGCCGATCTTCGGATACAAGACGCTGATCTACGCGACGATCGCGATCGCTGCCCTCTCCGTCACCGTGTGGGCCCACCACATGTACGTGACCGGCTCGGTGTTGCTGCCGTTCTTCTCGCTGATGACGATGCTCATCGCGGTTCCGACCGGTGTGAAGATCTTCAACTGGATCGGCACCATGTGGCGCGGCTCCGTGACCTTCGAGACCCCGATGCTCTGGGCGATCGGCTTCCTGATCACCTTCACCTTCGGTGGACTCACCGGCGTCATCCTCGCGTCGCCGCCGCTCGACTTCCACGTCTCCGACTCGTACTTCGTCGTCGCCCACTTCCACTACGTGGTCTTCGGCACGGTGGTGTTCGCGATGTTCTCGGGCTTCTACTTCTGGTGGCCCAAGTGGACGGGCACGATGCTCAACGAGCGTCTCGGCAAGATCCACTTCTGGCTGCTGTTCGTCGGTTTCCACACCACGTTCCTCATCCAGCACTGGATCGGTGTGGTCGGTATGCCGCGTCGTTACGCGACCTACCTGCCCGAAGACGGCGTGACCTGGATGAACCAGCTCTCCACCGTCGGCGCGGCGATCCTCGCCACCTCGATGCTGCCGTTCTTCTACAACGTCTACCTGACGGCGCGCACCGCGCCCAAGGTCACCGTGAACGACCCGTGGGGCTTCTCCCGCTCGCTCGAGTGGGCGACGTCCTGCCCGCCGCCGCGCCACAACTTCACCTCGATCCCGCGTATCCGCTCGGAGGCCCCGGCCTTCGATCTGAACCACCCCGAGGCCGAAGTGCCGATCGGTATCGGTCCGTTCAAGGACGGGCCCGACGCGCCCGTGTACGACCTGAACGACGAGAAGGTTAAGTAGCCATGAAAGCCAATATCAACCTCTTCTGGCTGCTGTTCGCCTTCTGCCTCGTGGCAGACGCGGCGTACATCGTCTGGTCGCTCGTCGACCCGATCCACGGCGGACAGATCGAATGGGTGGGTACGCTCGCCATCGGTCTCTCCGGTGTGCTCTCCGGTTTCATCGCGTTCTACGTCGGCGCCGTGCACAAGGCGCAGGGAGGCGTGCTCCCCGAGGACCGTCTCGACGCGAACATCGACGACGGCGACCCCGAGCTCGGCTTCTTCAGCCCGTGGAGCTGGTGGCCGGTCATGCTCGCCGCCTCCCTCTCGCTGCTCTTCCTCGGAATGGCCGTCGGCTTCTGGGTGAGCTTCATCGGCGTCGGACTCGTCGCCATCAGCCTCGTTGGGTGGATCTATGAGTACTACCGAGGCAACTTCGCCCACTAGCCAGGTGCTGATCCGTCCGGCGCGCGCGAGCGACGCCGACGTGGTCTTCGACCTGCTCAACGAGCTCGCGGTCAGCTACCTGCCCGACAGGGCGGCGTTCGACCTGACGTTCGACTCCTTCGCCGCGGGGGAGTCGAACGCCCTGCTCCTCGTCGCCGAGATCGACGGCACGGTGCACGGCTACGCGCTCACCACCATCTCGCGCCTGCTCTACACGAACGGCAGTTCCGCCCAGTTGCAAGAACTGGTCGTGGAGAGCTCGGCACAGGGCGCCGGCATCGGCTCACTGCTGGTCGAGTCGACCGAGCGTGAGTGCCGGGCGCGTGGTGTGCGCCAGCTGACCGTGGCGAGCCGCCGGGCGTCCGGATTCTACGAGCGTCTCGGCTACGGCTCGACCGCCGACTACCTCAAGCGCACGTTCGACTAGTCGCTGCCCGGCCGCGGCCGCGAGCCCCGCTGCGTCTTCGTGTAGACCGAGACGTCGACCGCGACGGTGACGGTCGTGAGGTCGTCTGAGGGCAGCGGATGCGCCCCGTGGTGCCCGCTCGGACCCATTCCCGCGAGGTCGGCCACAGCCGGCTCGTCCAGCTCGACCGTGTAGCTCAGCGCCCGGCGCCGCTCGAGCGCGAACCGCGTGCCGAGTGCCGCGTCGAGGTGGTCGAGTTTGTCGGCCTGTATGCCGATCATCCGGCCCTGCGCGCGCAGCTGCTCGAGGTGCGCGGGCGCCGGCGTCACGACGACCAGCCGGCCGTCGTCGCGCAGCACCCGGGCGAACTCGTCGACGTTGCGCGGGGCGAACACACACAGCACGACGTCGGCACGCGCGCTGCGCACCGGCAGGGGGCGCCACACGTCGGCGACGAGCCCCGGCGCGCCCGTGGACCGCACGGCGGCCGTGACGGCGTCCAGCGACACGTCGAGCTCGAGCAGGCCGCCCGGCGGTCTGCGGGCCGACAGCTCGGCGGCGTAGTAGCCGGTGCCGCATCCGGAATCGACGATCTGCGGCGCCTCCGTCGACGGGAGTATCTCGTCGACCAGGTCGACGATGGGGGAGTAGTGGCCGAGAGCGAGGAAGCGGGCGCGCGCCTCGAGGATCTCACGGGTGTCACCGTGGATGCCGCGCGAACGGTCGACGAGGTTGAGGAAGCCGCGCTTGTTCGCGTCGTAGCTGTGGCCGGAGGAACACAAAAGCGACCAGGATGCGGGCCCTGCGCTCTCGAGATCTCTCTCGCAGCGTGGGCACCGCAACCAGGTCGCGAGTGTGTGAGCGGACGAACCGATTAGTGGTCGTCTCCGTGGTGCGACGCTTCGATCTCGCCCTTCGAGACCGGAAGGATGCGGTCTTCGAAGAACCAGCGCGAGAATCCGGCGCGGAGGCGCTGGGCGACGGAGATGCGTCCCTCGCTGTTCGGGCGGATCATCAGCGGCTCGTAGTCGGTGTAGCTGGTCAGTCTCCAACGCTCGGCGTCGCTGAGCGGCTGGTGCACCTCGATGTACTCGCCACCGGGCAGGCGCACGATGCGGCCGGACTCGAAGCCGTGGAGCGCGATCTCGCGGTCCTTCTTCTGCAGACCGAAGCAGATGCGCTTGGTGACGATGTAGGCGATGATCGGCCCGAGGAAGAACAGCGCCTGGAGGCTGTGGATGACGCCCTCGATGCTGAGCTTGAAGTGCGTGGCGATGAGGTCGGAACTCGCCGCCGCCCAGAGCACAGCGTAGAACGTGACACCGGCAGCACCGATCGCCGTGCGCACCGGAGTGTTGCGCGGGCGGTCGAGCAGGTGGTGCTCGCGCTTGTCGCCGGTGATCCACGCCTCGATGAAGGGGTAGAAGGCGACGAGGCCGAGGAACACGGGAAGGATGATCAGCGGCAGCAGCACGTTCATCGAGAGCGTGTAGCCCCAGACGACGAACTCGAGTCCCGGCGGAACCAGGCGCAGGGCGCCGTCGGCGAAGCCGATGTACCAGTCGGGCTGGGTACCTGCCGACACCGGCGAGGGGTCGTACGGGCCGTAGTTCCAGATCGGGTTGATCGTGAAGGTGGCCGCGATCAGCATGATCACGCCGAAGACGATGAAGAAGAATCCACCGGCCTTGGCCGCGAACACGGGCATGACGGGAACGCCGACGACGTTGCTGTTGGTCTTGCCGGGGCCGGCGAACTGCGTGTGCTTATTGATCACGAGCAGCAGGAGGTGCACGCCGAGGGCGGCGACCAGGATCGCGGGGAGCAGCAGGATGTGCAGCGTGTAGAAACGGCTCACGACGTCGGTTCCGGGGAACTCGCCGCCGAACAGCAGGTAGGAGATCCAGACACCGATGATCGGGACGGCCTTGACCATTCCGTCGATGATGCGCAGACCGTTACCCGAGAGCAGGTCGTCGGGGAGCGAGTAGCCGGTGAAGCCCTCGGCCATCGCGAGGATGAACAGCACGAAGCCGATCATCCAGTTGATCTCACGCGGCTTGCGGAACGCACCGGTGAAGTAGATGCGCAGCATGTGCAGACCGATGGATGCCACGAAGAGCAGTGCTGCCCAGTGGTGTACCTGGCGCATGAGCAGGCCGCCGCGGATGTCGAACGAGAGGTCGAGGCTCGACGCGTACGCGGCCGACATCTCGATGCCCTTGAGCGGCACGTAGGAACCCTCGTAGTGCACTTCCACCATGCTGGGCTGGAAGAAGAACGTGAGGAAGGTGCCCGAGAGCAGGATCGCGACGAAGCTGTAGAGGGCGACCTCGCCGAGCATGAACGACCAGTGGTCGGGGAAGATCTTGCGACCTACCTCTTTGACCAGGCCCGAGATGCTCGTGCGCTCGTCGATGTAGTTCGCGGCCGCACCCGTGAAGCGGGCGCCGCGGGTCGGCGACGCGAACGGGCCGTAGGCGGTCGATGCCGGTGTGGTCGATGCGGGGGTGACGGGGGTCTCGGTTGCTGTGCTCACAGCTCACGCTCCCAGAAGCTCGGGCCGACGGGTTCCAGGAAGTCGCTCTGGGCTACCAGGTATCCCTCGTCGTCGATGGCGATAGGTAGTTGGGGAAGGGGCCGGCTTGCCGGTCCGAAGATCACCTTCGCCTGGTCCGAAACATCGAACTGCGACTGGTGACACGGGCACAGAAGGTTGTGGGTCTGCTGTTCGTACAGCGCGACCGGGCAACCGACGTGGGTGCAGATCTTGGAGTAGGCGACGATTCCCTGGTACGACCAGCTCGCCTTCTCCTCGGTCTCGATGAGATCTTCGGGGCGGAGGCGCATAACGAGCACCGACGCCTTCGCTTTCTCTTCGAGCTTGTGTTCGGCGTCGTTGAGACCGTCGGGGATCACGTGGAACGCGGATCCGTACGTGACATCCGATGCCTTGATGGGGGTACCGGAGGGGTCGCGGGTGAGGCGCGTTCCCTTGGCCCACATCGTGTGACGCAGCAGCTCGCCCGGCTCTTCTGCGGGGGCGAGGTCGCGGAACATCACGACGGCGGGGAGCGGGAAGATCGCGACGGCGCCGATGAGGCTGTTGCGGATCAGGGTGCGACGGCCGAAACCGGACTCCTTGTTGCCGAGCGTGAAGACCTCGACGGCCTTCGCGCGGGTCGCGTCGCTTCCGCGGGTGCCGTGACGCTCTTCGGTGATCTCCGCGTCGGACATCAGGGCCTTCGCCCAGTGCACGGCGCCGATTCCGATGCCGAGCAGTCCGAGGCTCAGCGCCACGCCGAGGGCGAGGTTGCTGTAGCGCACCGTGTCGAAGTTGTCGGGGTCGATCGGGATCAGGAAGTAGAAGACGATCGCGAGCACGCTGCCGATGAGCGACAGGAAGAAGAGACCGGAGACGCGACGAGCGGCCGCCTTGTCTTTCTTCGGGTCGAGGTCGGTGACGCGGAGGCGGTGCGGCTGGTGTCCGGGATTCGGGATGCCGTCTGAAACGACGACGGCGGTACCCGAGGAGACCGTTCGAGGCACGGATGTCTCGACAGCGGTGCCGGCATCTGTGCTGCCGGACTGGCCACCGTTATGGTCTGCCATTGTTTTCCCTTCAACTGTGCGCGGTGCGCGAAGTGCGATGTAGTTGTGCTGCTGGTGGAGCTGTGTGCGGGAGGAGCTAGTTGGACTTCGCGGTCAGCCAGACCGTGATCGCCACGATCGCGCCGAGGCCGAAGATCCAGATGAAGAGTCCTTCGGAGACGGGACCGAGGTTGCCCAGGTCGAATCCGCCGGGCGAGGGGTTCTCGTCGAGGTACTGCAGGTAGGTGATGATGTCTGCTTTGTCTTCGAGCGTGAGGTTGTTGTTGTTGAACACCGGCATGTTCTGCGGGCCGGTGACCATCGCCTCGTAGACGTGGGTCGAGGTGACGCCGGCGAGCGACGGGGCGTACTTGCCCTGCGTCAGTGCGCCACCCGCGCCGGCCACGTTGTGGCACATGGCGCAGTTGATGCGGAAGAGCTCGGCGCCGAGGGCAGCGTCTCCTTCGCCGGAGATGGTCTCTTCGCTGGGGAGGCCGGGGCCGGGCGACTTCGATCCGACGAACGTGTAGAGCGCCTCGATCTGCTCGTCGGTGAACTGGACGGGCTTCTCTTCGGCCTGCGGGCCGCTGGCCGCGAGGGGCATACGGCCGGTCGAGACCTGGAAGTGCACGGATGCCTCGCCGACACCGATGAGCGTGGGGCCCTCGCTCGTGCCCTGCAGCGCGGTGCCGTGGCAGGTGGCGCAGTTCGCCGCGAACAGCTTGCCGCCCTCCTCGGAGAGCTGCTCCTGCGAGGCAGACGTGTCGGCGGTCGCGCTCGTGGTCGCGAGGGCGTAGACGCCGCCGGTGCTGAGCAGACCGATCACGATGAGCGCGACGGACGCGAGGGGGTGCCTGCGGCCGACCTTGCGCTGGTCGGTGGTGGTGCGTGAAGACTTCTTCGCCATGGTGCTTACGGGTTCCGATTCTTACTTGAGGATGTAGATGATGAGGAAGAGGCCGATCCAGACGACGTCGACGAAGTGCCAGTAGTAGGAGACCACGATCGCGCTGGTCGCTTCTTTGTGGCCGAAGTTCTTCACCGCGTAGCCGCGGCCGATGATGAAGAGGAAGGCGACGAGGCCGCCGATCACGTGCAGGCCGTGGAAGCCGGTCGTGAGGTAGAAGGCCGACCCGTACGAGTCGGAGGAGAGCGTGAGGCCCTCGCTGACGAGCACCGCGTACTCGTAGACCTGGCCGACGACGAAGATCGCGCCCATGGCGTAGGTGAGGAAGAACCACTCGACCATTCCCCACTGGGTGAGCTTCCAGCCCGTGCGGCGGGGCTGCATACGCTCTGCGGCGAACACGCCGAACTGGCACGTCACCGACGAGAGCACGAGGATGATCGTGTTCACGAGGGAGAACGGCACCGTGAGCAGGCTCGTCTGCGATTCCCAGAGGTCGGGGCTCGTGGAGCGCAGCGTGAAGTAGATCGCGAAGAGGCCGGCGAAGAACATGACTTCGCTTCCCAGCCACACGATGGTGCCAACCGCTACCGAGTTGGGGCGGTTAACCACAGGGGCGCCGAGAGAGGGGCTGATGGAGGTCGTAGTCACCTATCTATTATGTCCGATAACGACGGCTCCGTTTCCCTTTCGGCCGGTCTGTCGCGAGGCCGTGTCATCCGATCGGGTCGTTAGGATTTGACCCATGTCGTCACCACTGACCTGGCCCAGCATCCTCGGATCCCTGGTAAACGGGGAGAATCTCTCTATTTTCGAGTCGACCTGGGCGATGAAACAGGTGATGGCGGGCGAGGCGACCTCGGCGCAATTGGCCGGACTTCTCGTCGCCTTGAGAATTAAGGGCGAGACGGTTGACGAAATCGTCGGTTTCCGCGATGCCGTTCTCGAGAACGCGCTGCCGCTCGACGTCGACCCGATGGTGCTCGACATCGTCGGTACCGGGGGAGACCCGTACGGCGCCGTGTTGAACATCTCGTCCGTGGCATCCGTCATCGCCGCCGCGTCCGGCGTTCCCGTCATCAAACACGGCAACCGCGGCGCGAGCAGCGCCTCCGGCGCGTCCGACGTGCTGTCGACCCTGGGTCTCGACCTGAGCATCCCGCCGCAGCGTGTGGCCGAGGTGTTGCGCGAGACCGGCATCACCTTCGCCTACGCGGCGATGTTCCACCCCGGATTCCGGCACGCGGGCCCCACCCGCACCGAACTCGGTATCTCGACGCTGTTCAACGTTCTCGGCCCGCTCTGCAACCCGGCACGCCCCGAGGCGTCGGCCGTGGGCGTCGCGAGCCTCGAACGTGTGCCGCTCGTCGTCGGAGTGTTCCAGACGCGAGGCGCGACCGCGCTCGTCTACCGCGGCGACGACGGCATCGACAAGCTCACGACCACCGGCCACAGCCACATCTGGGAGGTGTCGCTCGGCTCCGTCACCGAGCACGACCTCGACCCGCTCGACCTCGGCATCCCTCGGGCGCCGATCGAGGCGCTCCTCGGCGCGTCGCCCGCCCACAACGCCGACGTCATCCGGTCGGTGCTCGCCGGCGACGCGGGTCATGCCCGCGACGTCGTGCTGCTCAACGCGGCGGCGGGACTCGTGGCGTTCGCCCTCGCGCAGGATCCCGAGCAGTTGCGCGTGCCGATCCTCGACCGGCTCGCACAGAAGATGGAGATCGCGGCGCAGGTCGTCGACTCCGGGGCGGCGGCGGCGAAACTCGACGAGTGGGTCGCCGCGACGAACCGCTAGACGACCGGTTGCCTAGAGGGCGTCGACGTAGTACCAGCGGCGGCGTTCGCGCACGAACCGGCTGTTCTCGTGTTGCTCTCCGGCGCCCCCTCCGCTGCGGTACTTGGCCGTGAACTCCACGGTGCCGGTGTCGTCGAGCATGCCGCCGCGCGAGGTGTGGGTGATGTCGAGCAGGTACCAGCGCTGGTCGGGATCGAGGTCGAGAGTGCGCGGTTTGGTGGTCGGATGCCACGTGGCCAGCAGATAGGGCACGTTGCCGGTGACGTAGGCCGAGTACCGCGACCGCATCAGCCGTTCCGCCGACGGGGCGAGCGTCTCGCCGCGGTGGAAGGGTGCGCAGCAGGCGCCGTAGGTCGCGCCGCTCAGGCACGGGCAGCGCGCGGAGTCGTCGACCTTCGGCCACGGAGCGTCTGCTGAACGGGTCATCCGCTCATTATCGGGGGAAATCGGCGATCGCGGAGTTAGGGCGTGTCGCGTTCGTGGCGTCGGATGACGTCCGGCAGCGGGCGGAGGGTCGCGTCCCGGTAGCGTTGCGGCATGGCCGCACACCGTCTCGAACTCGGATTTCTCTCCTTCGTTCCGAATCCGTACGGTGCCGGCGGCGAGGCGCGCGCGCTCGGCGACGCCATCCGCCTGTTCCAGCACGCGGAAGAGCTCGGTTTCGACGTCGGCTGGGTCAGGGTGCGGCACTTCGAGCAGTTCCTCTCCAGCCCCATGACGCTGCTGTCGGCGGTGGCCCAGCGCACGTCGCGCATCCGTTTCGGCACCGGGGTCATCCCGCTGCGGTACGAAGACCCGATCCGGTTGGCCGAAGACGCCGCGACCGTCGACCTGCTGAGCGGCGGGCGCCTCGAGCTCGGGGTCAGCTCGGGCATCGGCGGGTTCGCCCCGATCTTCGACCCGGTGTTCGGCCAGACCGAGCGTGGGTTCTCCGACGAGGCGCAGCACCGGCTCGCCCGGCTGCGGTCGGCGCTGGCCGGGGTGCCGGTCGCGCACAGCGGCCGCGGATTTATGAGCATCCCCGCCGACACCGAACTCACCGTGACGCCCGCCGCGCCCGGTCTCGTCGACCGCATCTGGTACGGGCCTGGGTCGCTCGCGAGCGCGGTGCGCACGGGGGAGCAGGGGCTCGACGTGCACGTGTCGACGCTGAACGCCGAAGAGACCGGTCAGTCGTTCGCGGCCGGGCAGGCCTCCCAACTGCGCGCCTACAAGGAGGCGTTCGGCCGGTCGGGAGCCGCGGCGACCCGCGCGCCGCGCATCGCCGCCGGCCGCGTCATCCTGCCCATCATGTCGGCGGCAGACGACGAGGCGTACGCCGCCTACATCGAGGGGCACAACGACCGCATGCGGCCCGACGGCCGCCCGCACGACCCGGCGATGAGAATGCGCTTCGACCGCATCCACACCGGCGAACCCGCACGCATCGTCGACGGCCTGCTCGCCGACGAAGCGCTGGCCGAGGCGACGGAACTGACCGTCACGCTGCCCGCGCCCGGCGGGATCGATGCGCACCTGCGCACCCTCGACGCCGTCGCGGAACACGTCGCGCCGGCCCTCGGCTGGACGCCGCTCACCACCGGGAGGGTGTGACGGACCTCTACGAGTACGCACGCCTCGACGCCGTCGGCCTGCGGGCTCTGGCCGCCGCCCGGGGTCGAGAAGACCTGCCGCTGGAGACGGCCATGACCTGGCACGAGCAGGAACCCTCGATTTTTGTCGGATGACGCGGTGGCGGGCGAGTGGCAGACTGGGCCGAAACGACAGCGGAGGCAACAGACATGACCGGTCAGGCAGCGGCGGAAGCCTACGAGCAACTCACCTTCGACCTGCGTGACGACGACGGGGTGACCGTCGACGAGAACGAACTCTTCGTGCACGGCACCATCTTCGCGTTCCTCGAGGGCGACGATCTCGTCGTCGAGCTGCCCGCCGCCCGGGCCGCCGACCTGACGGCACGCGGTGTCGCCGAGGTCTTCGTCGCCGACGACCACCCCACGCGCAACTGGGTGCGGGTGAGCGATCTGCAGCTCTGGCCCGAGCTCGCCCGCGAGTCGCACGAGTACACCGGCGAACCCGCCGTGGGCGGCGAGAGCTAAGCGAGCCTCGCGGCCAGCGCGGCCTCGTCGGCCACGAACCAGATGTGCCGGCCGCGGTTCGACTCGCGCACGAAGTCGCGGAAGGCGTCGCTGTGCTGCTCGGACACATCCCCGATCACCGCGACCCTGACCTGGAAGTTGACCGCCTTCTGGGCGAACTGGCCGGCGAACGTCGAACTCAGGTCGAAGAACCGCGGATCGATGCGGGCGACCGGGAGCGCGACGACGTCGATGTGGTCGAACCACGCGTTGCCGATCAGGTCGGAGACCGCTTCGGGCGTCGAGAGGGGCGCGCCGTCGTCTTCGACGAACATAACGCGGTTGCCGGCGACGTCTTCGATGCGCATGTTCCGACGGTACTGCCCGGGCGGGGGCCGGGCGCAAGTGTCACGTGGCCTGTCGGTGGGCGGCGCTACCCTCACGGGTATGGCACGCATACTCTTCGACACGGCGACCACGATCAACGGGTGGATCGCAGACGACGACAACTCTCTCGCCTGGCTTTTCGCGGTCGACGGCGGCGACCACCCCGACGAGGGGCTCTTCCCGACCGGGATCGGCGCGCAGGTCGAGGGTTCGACCACCTACGAGTGGATCCTCGCCGAGAGCGACATCATGGCGAACCCCGAGAAGTGGAGAGAATTCCACGGCGAAAGGCCCACCTTCGTGTTCACCACGCGCGAGTTGCCCGTGCCCGAGGGGGCCGACATCCGGTTCGTGCGCGGCTCGGTGTCCGAACACCTGCCCGCCATCCGTGCGGCCGCCGGCGACGACGACATCTGGGTCGTCGGGGGAGGCGACCTCGCCGGCCAGTTTCTCGACGCGGGCGCGCTCGACACCATCGCGATCTCCGTCGCCCCGGTCGCGCTCGAGGGCGGCGCGCCGCTGTTCCCACGCCGTCTCGAATCCGACCGGCTGCGGCTGGTCTCCGCCGAGGCGCACGGCCAGTTCGCGCGGTTGATCTACGACGTGCTTCCCGCCTGACCGAGCGTCGGGGCCGTCGAGTCGACACCGCAGCGTCAGAGACTCAGCGGGTGAGAGACTCAGCGGGTCAGCGGGTCAGCGGGTCTCGACGAGCCGCGCGAGCTGCCCGACGACCGTGCCCCAGCCATCGTGGAATCCGAGAGCCTCGTGCCGCTCGCGGTCGCTCCCGGTGCGGTGCATCGCCGTGGCGGTGTACTCGGTGCCCTCGGGGTGGTCGCTCATCGTGATCACGCTGGTGACGAACGCGGTCTCGGCGGGTCGCCAGCCCGCGACGAGGGCGTCGGTGAAGACGATGCGCTCCCGGTCGTCGACGGCGAGCACACACGCCGTGATGTGGGGCTCGAACGTCGTGCCGTCGTCGCTGATCTCGGTGCGGAATCCGCCTCCGGGCCGGAGGTCCATCTCGCGCACCCGGCAGACCGTGGGTGCGGGCACCCACCACTGTTCGAAGCGGGCCGGGTCGCTCCAGGCGGCCCAGACGACGCTCCGCGGGGCGCGGATGACGCGGGAGACGGTCAGATCGAGGGCGGGGTCGGGCGTGTAGGTCATCTCTGCTCCTTGCGGTTGTCGGCGTCGTCCGAATCGGCGTCGTCGGTGCCGGCCCGGTTCGAGGCATCGTCGGTGGCGAACCGTTCGAGGCGGTCGGTGCGTTCCTCCCAGATGCCCCGTTGCTGTGCGAGCCAGCCGTAGACGGCCTCGAACGACCCTGCCGCGAGGGTGCACGTGCGCACCCGGCCGGTCTTGCGCGTTTTGATCCACCCGGTGTTCTCGAGGTACCTGATGTGTTTCATAAACGAGGGGAGGGCCATGTCGAAGGGGGCCGCCAGCTCGCCGATGCTCGCGGCTCCGGCGCCGAGCCGCGTCAGCACCGCGCGGCGGGTGGGGTCGGAGAGCGCGAGGAACACTCCGTCGAGCGTGGATTCATGCTGAGCCATGAGGCTAAGTTATCGCGCAATGATACTGAGCACAAGAGCTAAGTGTCGCTGCAACGATAGGCTCGCGATCGTGCTGACAGCCACGGATGCCCTCGACCCTCCGCCCGCGCGGATCGCGATCGCGGGCGCGCCCGGGGCCGGCAAAACGACGCTCGCCGGCCGCCTCGCATCCGCCCTCGACATCGAAGCGGTGGAACTCGACGCGCTCGCGCACGGACCCGGGTGGACCATCCGCCCGGAGTTCGCCGCCGACGTCGCGGCGTTCACGGCGGGGGAGCGCTGGATCACCGAGTGGCAGTTCGACGACGCCCGGCCGGTCATCGCCGCACGCGCCGACACACTCGTCTGGCTCGACCTGCCGACCGCGCTGATCATGACCCGGTTGGTGCGCCGTACGGTGGCGAACCGCCGCCATCGAACGACGCTCTGGGCGGGCAATGTCGAGCCGCCGCTCTGGACGGTGTTCACCGAGCCGAACCACATGGTGCGGTGGGGCTACCGCTCGATCCGGGTGGTGGGCGACCAGGTCTCCGCGGCGCAGTCGGAGCATCCGGAACTCCGCATCGTGCGTCTGCGGTCACGATCCGATGTCGACGAATTCGTGCGGCGACGACGTCTCTGACACCGATTCCGGCGGCGCGCTTGACCCTGCCCTAAGGGCATGGTCTTCACTGGTCTTATGTCGGCCTTCCGCCGACGCCGACGCGACCGAGAGGAGAACACCATGAGCTGGAGCACACGGGAGCTCGCCGAGCTCGCCGGCACCACGGTGAAGACCGTGCGTCACTACCACCAGATCGGACTCCTCGACGAGCCGGAACGCGCCGCCAACGGCTACAAGCGCTACGAGATCGCCCACCTGGTGCGGCTGCTGCGCATCAGGCGCCTCGGTGAACTCGGTGTTCCGCTCGCGCAGATCTCCGCGATGGGGGAGGGCGACCCGGATCCCGACGACACGCTGCGCACGATCGACGAGGAACTCGCGGCGACGATCAAGCGGCTGCAGCTCGTCAGGGCCGAGCTCGCACCCATCTTGCACAAGAAGACCGCCACCGACCTGCCGCCCGGGTTCGGCGAGGCGGCGAGCGAGCTGAGCGACGCCGACCGCGCCCTGCTGCTGATCTACTCCCGCGTCTACTCCGCCGAGGCGATGGACGACCTGCGCGAAATGGTCGACGGCTCCAACCGCACGGCGGTCGACGCCGAGTTCGACGCGTTGCCTGCCGACGCCGACGAGGCCGAGCGGCAGCGGTTCGCGGAGATCTACGCGCCGCACCTGCGCGAACTCACGGGGCGCTACCCGTGGCTGGCAGAACCGGGGGCGCACACGCAGCGCGGGCTGGTCTACACCGGCAGGGTCATCGGCGAGGCGATCACCAGCCTCTACAACCCCGCGCAGATCGACGTGTTGGTGCGCGTCGCCGCCCTGATGCAGGGCGACGCCGAAGGCGACTGACACCGACCGACTTCGGGTACCCGACCGGGTGCGCCCGCCCATCACCGCGCCCTCCGGCGCCGAAAGGAGACCACATGGACACCGACCTGCTGCTCGTCGAAGACCTGCTGCTTCTGCTGCTCGACGACAAGACCGGTGCGATCGCGGGGGAGGGCACCCTCTACTACGTGCTCGGAGGTGCGGTGCTCACCGAGCTCGCTCTGCGCGACCAGGTGACCATCGACGGAAAGCGCACACTGCTGAACGGGCCGAGGGCGACCGCGCTGGCGGGGGAGAAGCCGACCGACGCGCTGCTGCGGTCGGGATACGACATCGTCGCCGAGAAGCCCCGCGGAGTCGCGGAACTGCTGATCAGAATCGGTACGGGGCTGCGCGGTCAGGTGCTCGACCGGCTGCTGGAACGCGGTTTCATCCGTCGGGAGACCACGCGCACCCTCGGTATCTTCCGCACGACCCGGCTGCCGGCCGACCGCCCGGACTACGAGGCGGAGTTGCTCGCGCGGGTGCGCGCCGTGCTCGTCGACGGCGCCGAACCCGACACCCGCACCGCGGCGCTCGTCGCCCTGTTCTCGGCGAGCGGCACGCTGCCGCAGTTCGACCGCCTGATCCCGTGGTCGGGCGCGGTCTACACCCGCGGCAAGGCCCTCGAGGCCGGGCACTGGGCGGCAGCCGCCGTCAGCTCCGCCGTGACCCGCACCGTCGCGTCATCCGCCGGCGGTTCCATCGCTCTCCTACTGTAAGGACTGACACCATGGCCGAAAATCCCATCGCAGACCTCGTCGCCGGTTTCCAAGACGCCGTCGCGCAGGTTCCCGAGTTCGTGCAGCCGCTCATCGTGGCGGCAGCGGGCGCCGTTCCGTTCATCGAGGGGGAGGGTGGCGCCATCGTCGGGGTCGTCGGCGGGCTGCCGCCGGTCGTCGCGGGGCTCGCCGCGGCCGTGGGCAACATGCTGTGCGTGTTCGTCGTGGTCGTCGTCGCCGCCCGCGCTCGCGGCGCCATCGTCAACCGCGCGCGTGCCGACGTCGCCGCCGACGCCGTCGCCGACGAGAAGCCGCGCTCGAAGGGGCGCGAGCGGTTCCAGCGGTGGCTGGTGCGGTTCGGCGTGCCTGGGGCGAGCCTGCTCGGGCCGCTCGCGCTGCCGACCCACTTCACCGCCGCGACGCTCGTCGCCACCGGAGTGCCGGTGCGCCGGATCCTCTTCTGGCAGGCGCTCGCGATCGTGCTCTGGACGACGATCGCCACGGTGTCCGTCTCGCTGGCCGTCGCGCTCGCCACCTGAGGTGCCGCGCACGGTCGGGGTCGGCGGAATCGCTTACTTGACATAATGTGCATTATCAGCGCAACGCCGTGGCGCCGAGAGGGCCCGGATTCCGTGGGATCTACGGATGCCGCGGACGCGACGGGTTCACCCGCCGACGTACGCCGCCAGGTGTTCTCCGGTGAGCGTCGACCGGGTCGCCACGAGCTCGGCCGGCGTTCCCTCGAAGACGATCGATCCGCCGTCGTGTCCGGCGCCCGGGCCGAGATCGATGATCCAGTCGGCGTGCGCCATGACCGCCTGGTGGTGTTCGATCACGATCACCGACTTTCCGGCGTCGACGAGCCGGTCGAGCAGGCCGAGCAGGTTCTCGACGTCGGCGAGGTGCAGGCCGGTGGTCGGCTCGTCGAGCACGTACACCCCGCCCTTCTCCCCGAGATGACTCGCTAACTTGAGTCTTTGTCGCTCTCCGCCCGAGAGCGTGGTGAGCGGCTGGCCGAGGCTGATGTAGCCGAGACCGACGTCGGCGAGGCGGGCCACGATCGCGTGCACGGCGGCGATCTTCGCCTCGCCGCTGCCGAAGAACTCGAGAGCCTCCGTCACCGGCATGCCCAGCACCTCGCTGATGTCTTTGCCCGCGAGATGGTAGTCGAGCACGGCCGCGTCGAAGCGCTTTCCCTCGCAGACCTCGCACGTGGTGGCGACGCTCGCCATAACGCCGAGGTCGGTGTAGATGACGCCGGCGCCGTTGCAGTTCGGGCAGGCGCCCTCGGAGTTCGCGCTGAACAGCGCCGGCTTCACCCCGTTGGCCTTGGCGAACGCCTTGCGGATCGGCTCGAGCATGCCGGTGTAGGTGGCGGGGTTGCTGCGCCGCGAACCCTTGATCGCGCCCTGGTCGATCGAGACGACGCCCTCGCGCCCCGATACCGATCCGTGGATGAGCGAGCTCTTGCCCGAACCGGCGACACCGGTGAGCACCGTCAGCACCCCGAGCGGTATGTCGACGTCGACGTTCTTCAGGTTGTGCGACGTGGCGCCGCGCACCTCGAGGGTGCCCGTCGACGCACGCACGGAGACTTTGACCGCCGCCCGGTCGTCGAGGTGGCGTCCGGTGAGCGTGTCGCTCGCGCGCAGGCCCTCGACGGTGCCCTCGAACATGACCCGGCCGCCTTCGGTGCCGGCCCGCGGGCCGAGGTCGACCACGTGGTCGGCGATCGCGATCGCCTCGGGCTTGTGCTCGACGACGAGCACGGTGTTGCCCTTGTCGCGCAATTGCAGCAACAGCTGGTTCATCCGCTGGATATCGTGCGGGTGCAGACCGATGGTCGGTTCGTCGAAGACGTAGGTGACGTCGGTGAGCGACGAGCCCAGGTGGCGGATCATCTTGGTGCGCTGCGCCTCGCCGCCCGACAGCGTTCCGGCCGGCCGGTCGAGCGACAGGTAGCCGAGACCGATCTCGCTGAACGAGTCGAAGATGTGCTGCAGGGTGTTCAGCAGCGGCGCCATCGACGGTTCGTCGAGGGCACGCACCCACTCGGCGAGGTCGCTGATCTGCATGGCGCAGGCGTCGGCGATGTTGATGCCGGCGATGCGCGACGACCGGGCGCCATCGTTCAGGCGGGTCCCGCCGCAGTCGGGGCAGGTGGTGAAGGTGACGGCGCGGTCGACGAAGGCGCGGATGTGCGGCTGCATCGCCTCGCGGTCTTTCGAGAGCATCGACTTCTGCACGCGGGGCACGAGCCCCTCGTACGTGAGGTTCATGTCGCCGATCTTGACCTTGGTCGGCTCTCTGTAGAGGAAGTCGTGTCTTTCTTGCTCGGTGTAGTCGCGGATCGGCTTGTCGCCGTCGACGAACCCCGAGCCGGCGTAGATGCGCACACCCCAGCCGTCGGCGGTGTAGCCGGGGATGGTCAGGGCTCCCTCGTTGAGCGACTTGGAGTCGTCGTAGAGCTGGGCGAGGTCGATGTCGTTGACCGTCCCCATGCCCTCGCAGCGCGGGCACATGCCGCCGGTCACGCTGAACTCGCGGCGTTCCTTCGTCGGCGCCCCGCCGCCGCGCTCGATGGTGACCGCCCCGGCGCCCGAGACCGACGCGACGTTGAACGAGAAGGCCTGCGGCGAGCCGATGTGCGGCTCCCCCAGCCGGCTGAACAGGATGCGCAGCATCGCGTTCGCGTCGGTCGCCGTGCCGACCGTCGAGCGCGAGTTGGCGCCCATACGCTCCTGGTCGACGATGATCGCGGTCGTGATGCCCTCGAGCACGTCGACGTCGGGGCGTGCGAGCGTCGGCATAAAGCCCTGCACGAACGCGCTGTAGGTCTCGTTGATCATGCGCTGCGATTCGGCGGCGATGGTGCCGAAGACGAGCGAGCTCTTGCCCGATCCGGAGACGCCGGTGAAGACCGTCAGCCTCCGCTTCGGAATCTCGACGTCGATGTCTTTGAGGTTGTTCTCCCTCGCGCCACGCACCCGGATCGCGTCGTGGCTGTCGGCGACGGCGGCCATGTCACTCCCCCAGGAACGACTCGAGCGCCTCGACGACCAGCGCGTGGTCGTCGGCCTGCGCGAGGCCCGACACCGTGACGGTGCCGACGAGGCCGGCGTCGCGGATCACGATGGGAAAGCAGCCGCCGTGCGCCGCGTAGAGAGACAGGGGAAGACCGGATGCCGCGTTGAAATCCTTGCCCTCGGCCTTGTGTCGCCGCCCGACGAGGAAGGAGCTCGCCGCGTAGCGTCGCACTGTGCGGGTCTTGCGGTCGACCCAGTCGTCGTTGTCGGCGGTGGTGCCGTCGAGCGACACGTGGAACACCTGCTGCTCGCCCTTGGTGATGTCGACCGTGATGCCGAGCGAGCGCTCGGTGCCGAGCCGCACGAGCAGTAGCCCGAGGGCGAGCGCGTCTTCGTGGGTGAACCGGGTGAACTGCAGGCGTGCCTCCTGCTCTTCGATCTCGGCGATCTGGGCGGCGAAGTCTTCGGCCATGTCGTACTCCTCTATGGGTCGGTCGGAAGCGGGCGGGGCTGGTGGGTGCGAACGAGGTCGACGAGCTCGGCCGGTTCGAAGCGGTCGGTAAGCCGTTCGAGTTCGGCGAGCGAGAACCAGCGGTGCTCGAACACCTCGACCTTCTCGTCTTCCGTCCAATTGTCGTGCGACGGCTCGAAGTTGTCGACGACCGCGGTGTAGAACTCCGCGTGACCGGTGTCGTGGTCGGCGCTGTTCCACATCACGTCGAAGTCGTGCGCGTAGACGGGCTGACCGAGGTCGACGCCGGTGAGCCCGGTCTCTTCGAACAGCTCGCGGTACGCGGCATCCGAATGGTTCTCTCCGGGGTCCACTCCCCCGCCCGGCGTGAGCCAGCGCGAGACGCCGCTCGTGTCGGGCGCGAGCGTGAAGAACAGCAGCACCCGGCCCTCGCGGTCGAACAGCACGACGCGCGAGGTGAGCCGGTGGTGGTGCACGTTAGCCAAGGAAGTCGCTCACGTCGCCGACGTAGCGCGTGTTGTTCTCCGGCACGGGTTCGACGGCGGCGGCCGCCACCTCGGCGGCGAACTCGCTGACGTTGTACAGGCGACCGGCCGCCTCCTTGCGCTGGCCGATCGCGCCGGGGTTCGCGCGCTCGAGCAGCGTCGCGGTGATGGTGCCCTCGATCATGTCGCCGGAGACGACCACGAACTCGATGCCCTTCTCGGTGAGCTCGGGGATCATGGCGCGCAGGGCGTCTTCGCCGGCACGCTTGCTCAGCGCCACCTGCAGGTACTCGGGCATCGTCTCGACGGTCTCGATGAAGTGCGCCTGGTGGCTGGTGACGAACACCACGCGGGAGCCCGTGCCGAGCAGCGGCAGCGCGGCGGTCAGCAGGTTCACCTGCGCGTCGCGGTTGAGCTGCATGGCGTAGTCCTCGGCCATGCCGCCCTCCATACCTCCGGAGGCGTTCATCACGAGGATGTCGAGGCCGCCGAACTCCGCGGTGATGGTCTCGAAGAGCTGGGCGACGGATGCCGCGTCGGTGAGGTCTGCGCCGACGGCGATCGCCGTGCCGCCCTTCTCCTCGATGGCGGCGACGAGCTTGAGGGCCCGCGGCTGCTTGTTGCGGTAGTTGACGACGACGCTCGCGCCGCCCTCCGCGAGATAGGCGACGGTGTCGGCACCGATGCCTCTCGACGATCCGGTTACAAGGGCGCGTTTGCCGGTCAGAGACCCGGGCTGTACAGGATTGCTCACGAGAGAAGAGACTACCAACTGCCCCGCGCGGGAGGTGTGCATGTTAGGTTCGAGAGCAACCCGACACACGAGAGGTGCCGACCGATGCTGCTGGATTTCCTGATCGATTACGCATGGGTCGTGTGGGTCTCGCTCATCCTCGTCTTCCTGGTCGTCGAGGTCTTCACCCTCGATCTCACCTTCCTGATGCTCGCCATCGGCAGCGTCGCCGGACTCGCGTCGAGCTTCTCCCCGCTCAACTTCTGGGTGCAGATCGTCATCGCCGCCATCGTCTCGCTCCTGCTCATCTTCGCGGTGCGTCCTCCCCTGTTGCGGCGGTTGCACCGCGGCGACGACCCGGCGCTCAGCAACGTCGACGCCCTGCTCGGCCAGCCGGCGACCGTCGTCACCGACTTCGCGGGGGCGAACGGCTACGTCAAGCTCTCCAACGGCGAGACATGGACGGCCAGGCTCACCGGCACGACGTCGTCCTACCCGCTCGAAACCGGCGACCGCGTGGTCGTCGTCTCCATCGATGGGGCGACCGCAGTGGTCGAACCCGCTGAAAGGACAGCCCCGTGACCTCCGGCGAACTCTTCGGACAGATCATCCTCGTGGTCTTCCTGCTCATCATCGTGGTCTTCGTGATCGTGGTGCTGTTCCGGTCGATCCGCATCATCCCGCAGGCGAACGCCGGCGTCGTCGAGCGGCTGGGCAAGTACCGCAAGACGCTGATGCCCGGCCTGAACATCCTGGTGCCGTTCATCGACCGGCTCCGGCCGCTCATCGACATGCGCGAGCAGGTCGTCTCCTTCCCGCCGCAGCCGGTGATCACCGAAGACAACCTGGTCGTCTCGATCGACACGGTCGTCTTCTTCCAGGTCACCGACGCCCGCGCCGCGACCTACGAGATCGCCAACTACCTCGGCGCCGTCGAGCAGCTCACCACCACCACGCTGCGCAACGTCGTCGGCAGCCTGAACCTCGAAGAGGCCCTCACCAGCCGCGACACGATCAACGGCAAGCTGCGCGTGGTGCTCGACGAGTCGACGGGCAAGTGGGGCGTGCGTGTCGGCCGCGTCGAGCTCAAGGCGATCGACCCGCCCGTCTCGATCCAGGACTCGATGGAGAAGCAGATGCGCGCCGAGCGCGACCGCCGCGCGCAGATCCTCACCGCCGAGGGAACCAAGCAGGCCGCGATCCTGCAGGCCGAGGGTTCGCGCCAGGCGTCGATCCTCGAGGCCGAGGGCGAGGCGCAGGCCGCCGTGCTCCGGGCCAACGGTGAGGCCCAGGCCATCGAGACCGTCTTCGGCGCCATCCACGCCGGCGACCCCGACTCGAAGCTGCTCGCCTACCAGTACCTGCAGATGCTGCCGAAGATCGCGGAGCAGCCCTCGAACAAGCTCTGGATCATCCCGACCGAGCTCACCGAGGCCCTCAAGGGCATCACCTCGGGCTTTATGGGCGGCCGTGCCCCCGAGTCGTCGCCGATGCGCCCGCCGGCACCGCCCGCGCCGTAGCCCGACCCCGTCAGCCCCGCCCACGCACGACCCGGAGTCATCACCATCACGCCCTTCTTCACCCCCGCTCCCCCGCGGGTGCTCGCCCACCGGGGCCTCGCGACCGAGGCCCCCGAGAACACGATGCTCGCGTTCGTCGCCGCGATCGGCATCGGCGTCACCCACATCGAGACCGACGTGCACGCGTCGAGCGACGGCGTCGCCGTCATCAGCCACGACCCGCAACTCGGCCGGGTGGCCGGACGCGACGGACGCGTCGACGCGCTGAGCTTCGCCCGGCTGCGAGAGGTCGACCTCGGCCACGACCAGACGTTCTGTTCGCTCGCCGAGGCGCTCGACGCGTTTCCCGAGACGCGGTTCAACATCGACATCAAGAGCGCCGACGCGGTGGCGCCCACGGTCGCGGCCATCCTCGACGCGCGAGCCGTCGACCGTGTGCTGGTCACCTCGTTCAGCGAGGCGCGGCGGCGGGCGGCCGTCGGCCGGCTGCCGGGGGTCGCCACGTCCGCGTCATCCGCCCTGTTCGCGACCGCGCTCGTCGCCGGGCGCCTGCGCTCCGCTCCCCTGCTGCGTCGTGTTCTGCGCGGGGTCGACGCGGTGCAGATTCCCGAGCAATATTCCGGTGTTCGGATAGTGACCGATCGGATGATTCGGCTGCTGCACTCCGCTAAGGTCGAGGTGCACGTCTGGACCGTCAACGACGCTCCGGCTATGCACCGTCTCCTCGATCTCGGGGTCGACGGCATCGTCACGGATCGCGCCGACATCGCACTCGGCGTCCTGACCACTCGCGCGCAGTAGGGCGAAGTGCGGCGTTCCACGCCCGCTCTCCACCGCTGCGTATAACTGTGACGTTCCTGTGAATGGCCCCCGTCCGGGGTGCTGTTGGAAGGTTACGTACAGCTAGCGGGTTTATTAATTCGTATGTATCGCGAGTGTGCAATCGGGCCTCGTGTGAAAGTTTTTCTAAAGGAGGCCACACAATGGCAGACCGTAGTTTGCGCGGCATGAGGCTCGGAACCCAGAGCCTGCAGAGCGAAGTAGGCGTGGAGTTCTCGCCGCGGAAGAAGAGCATCTACCGCACCGCCGACGGGGAGACCTTCGAGATGGTGTTCGCCGCCGACGCGGAGGTTCCCGGAGTCTGGGAGTCCGCGAAGAGCGGCATGGAGGGTGTCCTGCTCGACAGCGAGGGCGTCGCCGTCGTCTCCGAGGCCGTGGAGACCAAGATCCCGCGCAGCCACTGGGACATGCTTCTCGAGCGCCGCACCCGCCCCGAGCTCGAGGAGCTTCTCCAGGAGCGTCTCGACTTTCTCCGCGCGCGTCGCGGACAGCAGAAGATCGGCGCGTAGCCGCTAGTCCTGCTCATCCTTACGGCCGGCCTTCGGGCTGGCCGTTCGGCTTTTAACGCCGGTCGGAGGGAGGCCGCGGGCGATCACGCCTGCCAGCACGACGCCGAGAACGCCGATGCCGCTGACGAGCCATTCGAACTGGCGCCCGAGCAGCACGGCGGGCGTCGTGACGGTGCTGAGCGGCACGTCTTCGACCATCGCGCCGGCCTCGAAGGTGGGCAGCCGCTCGATGGTCGAGCCGTCGGGCGCGATGATGGCGCTCGTGCCGACCGTCGAGATGTTGACGACGCTTCGGCCGAGTTCGATCGCGCGCACGCGGGCGATCGCGAGCTGCTGCACGCTCTCGTCGGTGCGGCCGAAGTCGGCGGTGTTGCTCTGCGCGAAGATGATCTGCGCCCCCTGCTCGACCGAGTCGGTGAGGATCTGGTCGTCGACGATGTCGAAGCAGATGTTGACCGCGGCGATCACCCCGTCGATGTCGAAGACGGTGTCGGTCGTGCCCGGCGTGTACTCCCGGCCGATGAGGTCGATCAGGTCGGGGGCGAACGGCCGCCAGAACGCGCGGTCGGGAACGTACTCGCCGAACGGCACGGGGTGCTTCTTGTCGTAGTAGTCGAGCTGGCCCTCGCCGTCTTGCCAGAGAATCGAGGTGTTGTAGAAGGTGTCGTCGGCGCCGTTCTCGCCGGCGCGGGTGGTCACGGCCCAGGAGACGAACGGCGCATCCATCTCCTCGCTGACATAGTCGAAGACGCGGGCCGTGTACCCGTCGTCGAGGGGGCTCGCGTCGGAGCCGCCTTCGGGCCAGACGACGACGTCGACCTTCTTATCGCTCTCGGCGTTCTGTTCGATGACGGGGAGCGTCGCGTCGAGCTGGGCGGCGAGCAGGTCGCCGCGTTCGCGCTCGTCGAAATAGCCGGCCTTGCCGTTGCCCTGCACGGCGGCGACGCGCATCTCGCCGTGGGTGTCGGTGGGGAACGCGGGTATCGCGAGGATCACGGCGGCGAGGCCCACGGCGACGGCGGCCCGCACGACCCGGTCTGCGCTGCGCAGACGCAGGCACTCGACGACCACGGCCACGAGCACCACCATGAGGAAACTGACGCCGGAGACGCCCACCCAGCCGAAGAGCGCCGCGAACGGGCTCTCCGATTGCGACAGCGCGACGCGGCCCCACGCGAACCCGCCGTAGGGCCAGACGCTCGCGATGGCCTCCCTCGCCGTCCAGAGGCCGGCGACGACGACGGGCAACAACAGCAGCCGGCCCCAGGTGCCGCGCCAGACCCGCGGCAGCCAGCGGTACGCCAGTGCGATGCCGATCGAGCCGACCGCGAAGAACAGCGACTCCAGGAACGACAGGGCGAACATCGGCAACAGCCCGAGGAAAAGCGACGCCCACTGGATGTGCATGAGGTAGAACGACATGCTCGCGACGAAACCGACGAGGAATGCGCCCCAGGAGCTGCGCCCGATGAGGGTCCAGAGCACGAGCCCGATGCCGAGGAAGGTCATCGGCCACCAGCCGCGGTCGGGGAACCCCGCGTCGAGGATCGGGCCGGCGGCGAGAGCGACGAGCAGCGCGGCCCACAGGGGCAGCGCGCGACGGGCGGGTGGATGCACGAAGGAAGCCTAGGCGACGGAGCTGTAGGCGACGATGCCGCGGCGGATGGAGTCGAGCGACTTGCGAGCGGTCGCCCCCACCGGTGAATCGGCGACGACCGACAGCTGGTCGAGCAGGTCGATGGTCTGCTTGGTCCAGCGCACGAAGTCGCCGGCGGCCATGTCGGTCTCTTTCAGCACGTTGTCGAGCCGGCCGCCCTTGGCCCACTGGTACATGCCGAGGCACAGTCCGGTGGCGAGCGGGTTGCTGCCCGGCAGGCGCTTGTCGCGCTCGAGGTCGTCGAGGTTGCTCCACAGGTCGCCGGTCTGGTCGAACGCGGCGCGGAACGGACCGTGCGGCAGGTTGCGTTCGTCGGCCTGTCCCTCGTCGCGCCGGGGTTCGTAGATGAGCGCCGCGGCCATCGCCGCGAGCGACGGGGCGTCGAGGTCGTTCCACAGGCCGAGGCGCAGCGATTCGGCCACCAGCAGGTCGCGTTCGCCGTAGATGCGGCGCAGCATGCGACCGGCGGGGGCGAGTACGACGCGGCCGTTGTCGTCGCGTTCGAGGTAGCCGAGGATCGTCAGCACGTCGGTGACCCGGTCGAACACCTTGGCGACCGCGCCGGTGCGGGTGCGGATCTCGGCGGTGATCTGGTCGGTCTGCTTCTTCAGCTTCCAGTAGCGTTCGGCCCAGCGCGCGTGGTTCTCACGGTCGGGGCAGAGGTGGCACGGGTGCAGCTTGAGGCGCTTGCGCAGCGCGTTGAGCTGGTTCTGGCGCTTCTCGCGCTCTCCCCTGCTCGAATAGTCGCTGCGGCCGGCGCCCTTCTTCTCGAGGTCGCTCAGCTCGCGGCGAATCGTCGAGTACTCGGCGAAGTCGCCGAGGTGGCAGGTCATCGACTTCTTGTAGCCGTCGAGCGACTCCTGCTGGCTGCGCACCTTCTGCGCGAGGTCGACGACGGCGCGGTCGGCCTGGAACTGCGCGAAGCTCGACTCGAGGATCTCGCGGGTGCGCTGCCGCCCGAACTGGTCGATGAGGTTGACGGCCATGTTGTAGGTCGGCTTGAAGCTCGAATTGAGCGGATACGTGCGACGGGATGCGAGAGAGGCCACGGCCTGCGGATCGAGGCCGTCGGCCCACTGGATGACCGAGTGGCCCTCGACGTCGATGCCCCGGCGGCCGGCGCGGCCGGTGAGCTGGGTGAATTCGCCCGAGGTGATCGGCACGCGCGCCTCGCCGTTGAACTTCTCGAGCTTCTCGAGCACGACGGTGCGGGCCGGCATGTTGATGCCGAGCGCGAGCGTCTCGGTGGCGAAGACCACCTTCACGAGCTTCTTGCGGAACAGCTCTTCGACGACCTCCTTGAAGGCGGGCAGCATGCCGGCGTGGTGCGCGGCGACGCCGCGCTCGAGACCGTCGAGCCACTCGAAGTAGCCGAGCACCCCGAGGTCTTCGTCGAGCAGGGTGCGGCAGCGTTCCTCGACGATCGCGCGGATCTCGTCGCGCTCGTGCTTCTGGGTGAGCCTGACGCCCGCGCGCAGCACCTGCTGCACGGCGGCGTCGCAGCCGACGCGGCTGAAGACGAAGAAGATGGCGGGAAGCAGGTTGCGCGAGTCGAGCAGCTCGACGAGCGCGGCCCGGTCGGTGCGCGCTCCCCCTCCGCCTCCGCCGAAGCCGTTGCCCTGGTTGCGGTTCGGCTTGCCGCCGCGACCCTCGTGGCGTTTGCCGCCGCCCTCGAAGCCGCCGCGCCCCTGCGGGGTGCGCGGTCCGTGCGAGAGACGCACGAGCTCGGGGTTCACGCGGGTGGTGCCGAGGCCGGGCAGGGCGGGCGCGGCCTGCTTCGAGCCGGTCTTGCTGCCCCTGTCGTGCGCCGGGCGGTCGCCGTAGGCCACGGTGGGTGCGATGGCGACCGGTTCTGCGACGGTCGTGGAGACGGCGGCCGGCATCCGCGATCGTGCCTCGTTCGGACCGCCGGCGGCATCGAACAGGTCGAGCAGTTTGCCGCGCACCAGCACGTGCTGCTCGAGCGGCACGGGCCGCTCTTCCGACACGATCACCTCGGTGTCGCCGCGCACGGCCTGCAGCCAGTCGCCGAACTCCTCGGCGTTCGACACGGTGGCGCTGAGCGAGACCATACGCACCGAACGCGGGAGGTGGATGATCACTTCTTCCCAGACGGCTCCGCGGAACTTGTCGGCGAGGAAGTGCACCTCGTCCATCACCACGTAGGAGAGGTTGGTGAGCAGGTCGCTCGACGCGTAGAGCATGTTGCGCAGCACCTCGGTCGTCATCACGACGATGCGCGCCTGCGAGTTGACGTTGGTGTCGCCCGTGAGCAGGCCCACCGACTCCGCCCCGTATTCGGCGACGAGCTCTTGGAACTTCTGGTTCGAGAGCGCCTTCATCGGCGCGGTGTAGAAGACCTTGGCGTGGCTCTCCTGCATGGCTTTGAAGATCGCGAACTCGGCGATGATCGTTTTTCCGGCCCCGGTCGGTGCGGCGACGAGCACGCTCTTGCCCTGCTCGACGAGCGCGCACGCCTCACGCTGGAACGGGTCGAGCGCGATCGGCAGCTTGTCGGTGAAGGCGTCGAGAATGGGCAGGCTCTTCTTCGCCTTGGCCTGGGCGAATCGCTCGGCCGGGCTCAGTTCGGTCGTCATGCGATGAGTCCACCGGTATCTGTTTCGAGTGACGCGAGGCGCTTGGCCACCCCGCGGTCGTGCAGCCAGGCGACGCCCGCCGCGGCGTAGTAGAGCCCGACCATCGGGATGGCGAGCATGAACATCGCGAGGATGTCGGCGCTCGGCGTCGCGAGGGCGGTGAAGATGACGATGCAGAGCACCGCGATGCGCCAACCCTTGAGGATCGCCTGCGCCGACAGGATGCCGACGAAGTTGAACAGCACCAGGAACACCGGCAGCACGAAGGCGATGCCGACGGCGAGCACCAGTTTGATGAAGAAATCGAGGAAGTAGCGCGCGGTGAGGAAGGTGGAGAAGTCTTCGGGCGCGAAGCTCAGCAGCAGCGTCACGGTGCGGGGGAAGATGAGCGCACCGAGCGTGGCTCCGGCGAGGAAGAGCGGGATGGCGCTGCCGACGAAGGCGAGCGCGTAGCGGCGCTCCTTGCGCAGCAGGGCGGGCACGACGAACGCCCAGATCTGGTACAGCCAGACCGGGCTCGTGCCGACGATGCCGACGAGGAAGGCGATCTGCACGTTGGTGTCGAACGCCTCGGTGATGCCGGTGTAGTTGATCGTGGCTTCGGTCGAATCGGCGAGCGACTTGATCGGTTCGCTGAGCAGCTTCCAGAGTTGCGGGGCGATGATGAAGCCGCCGATCGCACCCAGGAAGATCGCGATGCCGCTGATCGTGAGTCGCTTGCGCAACTCGATCAGGTGCGCGCCGAGCGACATGCGCCGCTCGTCGGCGCGGGGCTTACGTTTAGGCATCAGCCCGTTTCAGGAAAAAGGGAGTCAGGACTTCGCGGTGCTGTCGCCGGAGGCGGACTTCTCGGAGTCGAACGTCTCGGTGGTGAACTTCTCGGGTGCGGCGCTCGGCGCGGGGTCGGCGGGCTTCGCCGCAGCGTCTTCTTCGCGGCCGGTCTTGATCTCGTTCTTGAAGATGCGCATCGACTGACCGATGCTCTTGGCGAGCCCCGGAAGCTTCGGTGCGCCGAACAGCAGCACGACGATGATCAGAATGACCCACCAGTGGCTGCCCAGATTAGCGAGGCTCATGTGGCCACTCCTTCATGTCGATTGTTGCGGTGGTTAGCATTTTACCCCTTTGGATGCGGGCCTGCCTGCGAGCGTGCTTACGATCGGCCCGCCGCGCCATGCGCGCCCCGGTGCTCGCGCGCACCTCGTCGCCCTCGCGGAGGATCGCGTTGACCGGCCGGGTCTCGGTTTCGGTCGTCACGCCGTCGAGGATCGACAGCTTCTCGGTGACGGTGAACACGTCGTCGAGCAGGGTGAAGAACCGTTTGACCAACCGCCAGCCGAGCAGCGCGACCATGCCGAGCAGGGCGAGCACGAGCCCGGTCCAGATGAGCAGCCAGCCCCACCAGGCGATCACGGCGCGACCTCGTCGTAGCGTGCGGCGCCCGCCGCCGCCCACTCGGCGACGACGAGGCGCGCTTCCGCGGGCGCGACGACGGTCGCGACCCCGGGCATGCTCGCCATCAGGCGTTTCAGCCCGTGGTAGTGCGACACCCGCACGGTCGTGCGCACACGGCCCTCGAGCTGTTCGCGTTCGGCCCCGTCGGGGATGTAGTCGGCGAGCAGCGCGGCCGCGGAGTTGGTGACGTCGACGGTGACGACGAGGTCGTCGGCCGAACTCTCGAACAGGCTGTCGGGCAGGGCGACGTCGGCGGCGCTGTGGCTGATCGGCTGTTCGCTCACCCGCGGGTTCGAGATGCGGTCGAGGCGGAAGGTGCGCACCGCGCCGCGCAGGTGGTCCCAGCCGCGCAGGTACCAGTCGGCGTCCATCGATTCGACGCGCAGCGGGTCGACGCGGCGACGCTCGCGCGTGCCGCGGGCGCCGAGGTAGTCGAATTCGAGCTGCACGCCGGCGGAGACCGACTCCCGGATGAGCGCGAGGGTCGCGTCGCTTCCGCTGTTCTCGACGGCGAGCGGGCTCGGCTGGGCCGAGGCGCCACGCGAGAGCTTCGTCATGAGCGACGCGACGGCCGCGCGGTCGGCGTTCTCGGGCAGCGCCGACAGGTACTGAAGGCCGGCGATGAGCGCCGCCGCCTCCCTCGCCGAGAAGCGCGGCGAGTCGTCGAGGGCGACCTGGTTGGTCAACACGATCTGGTCGTTCTCTTCGAAGTCGTCCCATGCGATGTCGAAGAGGTCTTCGTACTGGTAGGTGCTGGTCTCCCCGGGAACACCGGAGACGGCGATGAGACGCACCGCCTCGCGAATCTGCTCCGCATCCACCCCGAAGTGTTCCGCGACCTCGGCGACGCTCACGCGTTCGCGTTCGATGAGGAACGGCACGAGCGAGAGCAGAAACGTCAGTTTCTCCTGCGCGTGCATGGGCTTGGGCTTCTTGGCTCTAGCCATGGTCGGCCGCCGTTCGGATCAGTCGGTCGCGCACGGCCGCGCGCAGGTCGGGTGGGGAGATCACGAGAACCTCCGGCCCGAAGCCGGCGAGCTCGTCGGCGAGGATGTTGATGTCGGAGAAGTGCAGGTGCAGTTCGGATGCCACGGCGACCGTTCCCCGTCGCTTGGCGAGCCGCGTACTCGCATCGGATCCCGGTTCGACCTCGACGACCGCGGTGTGCGCGTTCCAGACCTCTTCGAGCTCGCGGAGGGCACGGGCCGACTGGTCGTCGGCGGGCGCCTCGAAGGTCTTGCCGGTGATGGTCACGCGGCCGACGATGCGGCGCAGCAGGAAGGTCTTGCGGATGCCGGTGCCCTCCTCCTCCGCGGCGAGGTGCCAGCGCCCCTGGTGCTGCACGAGGGCGAGCGGCGCCACGGTGCGCTGGCGCGCCTGCTCCTCCCCCGGTTTCAGGTAGTCGAAGCGCACGTAGGCGTTGCGGCCGAGCGCGGCGTTCAACGTGTCGAAGGCGGCGTCGCGCACGCGCACGCGCGGCGCGTAGCCGAGCACCGGTTCGTCGGCGGTGACCCCGAGCGAACGCAGTTTGAGCAGGGCCCGGCGCGACTCGGTCGACAGCGACCCCTCGCGCCAGACCATCGCCGCGAGGTTGAGCAGCGTGGTCTCTTCGGCCGAGAAGGCGATGTCTGTGGGCAGCTCGTAGGCGCCGCGCGGGATGCGGTAGCGCAGGTTCTGGTTGTTGCCGGGGTCGCCGGGCGACTGCACGGTCTCGAGCGGAACGCCGAGCTCGCGGATGTCGTCTTTGTCGCGCTCGAACTTGCGCTCGAGGTTGGCGTTGTCGCCGGTGTG
>Ga0247812_10000260_pt1 | contig 47012 bp, 40 predicted proteins | sample UWRJL149409B1_FD_178011 | JGI IMG/M metagenome (GOLD analysis project Ga0247812, IMG submission 178011) | Plant litter microbial communities from Arlington Agricultural Research Station in Wisconsin, United States - UWRJ-L149-409B-1 | ecosystem: Environmental > Terrestrial > Plant litter >...
CCTCATAGCCGATGAGTATTTCCCTGATGCACCTGGATCAAACTGTGGGAGCTGGCTTGCCGGCGATGGCGGCCTGATTGGCGGTGAGATTCTTGCGGGTGTACATATCCATTCCTGCGGTCACGGCTTCTATTGGTTTTGCTTTTACAGCGAGTCACTTGGAAAAGCCCCAAGTAACCAAAGGCTCTTGCCCCTTTCGTCCGGTGCCTCGCCAGGGCTCGGCATACCCTCACTCCGGTCCTGCTCCGTGGGCCCGCCGCGATCGGCCATCCATGGCCGTGCGCGGCTAACCCGGCATCCTTGCCGGGTTGCCCACTGCGCAGCACCTGCGTTCGGCCTCCCCATGGGGCAAGAAGATCAAGATCAACAGCAAATCAAAAACAAAGCGAGGCGGCCTGACAGCCGACCTGACTTTCGAAGCTCACGCATTCACCTGTGGGAGCCGAGCTTGCTCGCGATAACGGCCTCACAGCCGATCGATATCTTCCTGATGCACCCGGATCAAACTGTAGGAGTGAGCCTGCTCGCGATGGCGGCCTCACAGCCGATCGATATCTTCTTGATGCACCCGGATCAAACTGTAGGAGTGAGCCTGCTCGCGATGGCGGCCTCATAGCCGATGAGTATTTCCCTGATGCACCTGGATCAAACTGTGGGAGCTGGCTTGCCGGCGATGGCGGTCTGATTGGCGGTGAGATTCTTGTTGGTGTACATATCCATTCCTGCGGTCACGGCGGCTATTGGTTTCGCTTTTACAGCGAGTCACTTGGAAAAGCCCCAAGTAACCAAAGGCTCTTGCCCCTTTCGTCCGGTGCCTCGCCTGGGCTCGGCATACCCTCACTCCGGTCCTGCTCCGTGGGCCCGCCGCGATCGGCCATCCATGGCCGTGCGCGGCTAACCCGGCATCCTTGCCGGGTTGCCCACTGCGCAGCACCTGCGCTCGGCCTCCCCATGGGGCAAGAAAATCAAAATCAAAAGCAGATCAAAAACAAAGCGAGGCGGCCTGACAGCCGACCTGACTTTCGAAGCTCACGCATTCACCTGTGGGAGCCGAGCTTGCTCGCGATAACGGCCTCACAGCCGATCGATATCTTCCTGATGCACCCGGATCAAACTGTAGGAGTGAGCCTGCTCGCGATGGCGGCCTCATAGCCGATAGATATCTTCCTGATGCACCGGATCAAACTGTGGGAGCTGGCTTGCCGGCGATGGCGGTCTGATTGGCGGTGAGATTCTTGCGGGTGTACATATCCATTCCTGCGGTCACGGCTTCTATGGGTTTCGCTTTTACAGCGAGTCACTTGGAAAAGCGCCAAGTAACCAAACGCTCTTGCCCCTTTCGTACGGTGCCTCGCCAGGGCTCGGCATACCCTCGCTCCGGTCCTGCTCCGTGGGCCCGCCGCGATCGGCCATCCCTGGCCGTGCGCGGCTAACCCGGCATCCTTGCCGGGGTTGCCCACTGCGCAGAACCTGCGTTCGGTCTTCCCATGGGGCAAGAAAATCAAAATCAAAAGCAGATCAAAAACAAAGCGAGGCGGCCTGACAGCCGACCTGACTTTCGAAGCTCACGCATTCACCTGTGGGAGCCGAGCTTGCTCGCGATGGCGGCCTCACAGTCGATCGATGTCTTCCTGATGCACCCGGATCAAACTGTAGGAGTGAGCCTGCTCGCGATGGCGGCCTCATAGCCGATAGATATCTTCCTGATGCACCGGATCAAACTGTGGGAGCTGGCTTGCCGGCGATGGCGGTCTGATTGGCGGTGAGATTCTTGCGGGTGTACATATCCATTCCTGCGGTCACGGCTTCTATGGGTTTCGCTTTTACAGCGAGTCACTTGGAAAAGCGCCAAGTAACCAAACGCTCTTGCCCCTTTCGTACGGTGCCTCGCCAGGGCTCGGCATACCCTCGCTCCGGTCCTGCTCCGTGGGCCCGCCGCGATCGGCCATCCCTGGCCGTGCGCGGCTAACCCGGCATCCTTGCCGGGGTTGCCCACTGCGCAGAACCTGCGTTCGGTCTTCCCATGGGGCAAGAAAATCAAAATCAAAAGCAGATCAAAAACAAAGCGAGGCGGCCTGACAGCCGACCTGACTTTCGAAGCTCACGCATTCACCTGTGGGAGCCGAGCTTGCTCGCGATGGCGGCCTCACAGTCGATCGATGTCTTCCTGATGCACCCGGATCAAACTGTAGGAGTGAGCCTGCTCGCGATGGCGGCCTCATAGCCGATCGATATCTTCCTGATGCACCGGATCAAACTGTGGGAGCTGGCTTGCCGGCGATGGCGGTCTGATTGGCGGTCAGATTCTTGTTGGTGTACATATCCATTCCTGCGGTCACGGCTTCTATTGGTTTCGCTTTTACAGCGAGTCACTTGGAAAAGCCCCAAGTAACCAAAGGCTCTTGCCCCTTTCGTACGGTGCCTCGCCAGGGCTCGGCATACCCTCGCTCCGGTCCTGCTCCGTGGGCCCGCCGCGATCGGCCATCCATGGCCGTGCGCGGCTAACCCGGCATCCTTGCCGGGTTGCCCACTGCGCAGCACCTGCGCTCGGCCTCCCCATGGGGCAAGAAGATCAAGATCAACAGCAAATCAAAAACAAAGCGAGGCGGCCTGACAGCCGACCTGACGTTCAGGCGTTCCGCCGCTTAGCGTTGATCCTGGTTTTAAAAGGCAAGATCAAAAGATCGCAGCCTCGTTTCACTCGGCAGCTCCTACATGGCGGCGTTTTTCCAATGATATCCCGTCATCGATTACGTCCATCGCGAGCAGGCTCACTCCTACAGTTTGATTCGGGTGCATCAGGGGAATACTCGTTGGCTATGAGGCCGCCATCGCGAGCAGGCTCACTCCCACAGTTTGATTCGGGTGCATCGGGGGAATACTCGTTGGCTATGAGGCCGCCATCGCGAGCAGGCTCACTCCTACAGTTTGATTCGGGTGCATCAGGGGAATACTCGTTGGCTATGAGGCCGCCATCGCGAGCAGGCTCACTCCTACAGTTTGATTCGGGTGCATCGGGGGAATACTCGTTGGCTGTGAGGCCGCCATCGCGAGCAGGCTCTCTCCTGCAGTTCGATTCGGGTGCATCAGGAAAATATCGCTTGGCTGTGAGGGGCAGGCCAGCTCCACAGGGAAATCATTCGGTATAAGGACCGAGCCGATAGCCGTCACGCACGCCAAAAAAAGCCCCGCAAGAGCGGGGCCGTAAAGGGTGCAGCAGTCATGCTTTAGGGCGTTTGTCCATCACGTGGCACGCTTTGCCCTCGGAGCGCTTGATCGAATGCAGAGGCTGCAAAACGATCCGCGAACTGATCCCGATGTACGTCTTGATATGCCGACTCAGCTCGCCACAGATGGCCTTCTGCTGATCGTCACTCAAATGCTGGTGCTCAGCCTTCAACTCCACATGCACATCAACGCTGTCCAGGTTGCCGTTGCGATACAGATGAATCTCATAACACTCTGAAAGCTGTTTGATTTTCAGCACCTGTTCTTCGATCTGCGTTGGAAACACGTTAACTCCGCGAATGATCAGCATGTCATCGCTACGCCCGGTGATCTTGTCGATTCGGCGCATCGGTCGTGCCGTCCCCGGCAGCAGGCGCGTGAGGTCGCGGGTGCGGTAGCGGATCATCGGCAGGGCTTCTTTGCTGAGGGAGGTGAACACCAGCTCGCCCATTTGTCCGTCAGGCAGCACTTCACCGGTGATCGGATCGATGATTTCCGGGTAGAAGTGGTCTTCCCAGATCGTCGGCCCGTCCTTGGTTTCCGCGCATTCCATGGCGACGCCCGGCCCCATGATTTCCGACAGGCCGTAGATGTCCAGCGCAGTGATGCCCAGACGGTTCTCGATGGCGCTGCGCAGTTCGCCGGTCCAGGGCTCGGCGCCGAAGATGCCGAGGCGCAGGGCCAGTTTGTGCGGGTCGATGCCCTGGCGCTCGATTTCATCGGCGATGTTGAGCATGTAGGACGGCGTGACCATGATGATGTCCGGCTGGAAATCCTTGATCAGTTGCACCTGTTTCTCGGTCTGGCCGCCGGACATCGGGATGACCGTGCAACCCAGGCGTTCGGCGCCGTAGTGGGCGCCCAGACCGCCGGTGAACAGGCCATAGCCATAGGAAATATGTACCTTGTCGCCGCGTCGGCCACCGGCTGCGCGGATCGAGCGGGCGACGACGTTGGCCCAGGTATCGATGTCATTCTGGGTGTAACCCACAACCGTCGGTTTGCCGGTGGTGCCACTCGATGCGTGCAGGCGGACGACGTCGTGCATCGGTACTGCAAACATGCCGTACGGGTAGTTATCGCGCAGGTCGGTCTTGGTGGTGAACGGAAACTTCGCCAGGTCTTCCAGGGATTTGATGTCGTCGGGATGAACGCCCAGGGCATCGAAACGCTGACGGTACAGCGGCACATTGTTGTAGGCGTGGTTCAGGCTCCAGCGCAGGCGATCCAGCTGATGGTGACGCAGTTCGTCGACGCTGGCGGTCTCCAGCGGGTCCAGCATTGGATCAAGCACGGCTTTGGCAATTGGCATGTTCATGATTTCACTCGAATTGTTTTTGTGTTTCAGCCCTTTCGCGGAAGGGCTTTGAGTGCATGCCCCAAGGATACCTCTCGGCTCCTCGGGAATCGCGGTTCTTTAGTCGGACAAACGCTCGATGATCAGCGCGATGCCCTGGCCGACGCCGATGCACATGGTGCACAAGGCATAGCGACCGTTACGTTCTTCCAGCTCGTGCAGGGCGGTCGTCACCAGCCGCGCACCGCTCATGCCCAGTGGATGGCCGAGGGCAATCGCGCCGCCGTTGGGGTTGACCCGTGAATCGGTGTCGCTCAGGCCGAGTTCGCGCAGCACCGCCAGACCTTGTGCGGCAAAGGCTTCGTTGAGTTCGATCACGTCCATGTCGGCGAGGCTCAGGTTGGCCAGTTCCAGCACCTTGCGCGTCGCGGGTACCGGGCCGATGCCCATGATGCGCGGCTCGACACCCGCCGTGGCCATGGCCACCACGCGACCTCGGGCTTTGAGGCCATGACGCTTGGCGATTTCCGGGCTGGCGAGCAACAGGGCACAGGCACCGTCGTTGACCCCGGAGGCGTTGCCGGCGGTGATGCTGCCGCCTTCGCGAAACGGCGTGCCGAGTTTCTGCAGCTGCTCGAGGGTGGTGTCGCCACGGGGGTGCTCGTCATGCTCGACGACCTTGGCCGGACCTTTGCGTTGCGGGATCTCTACCGCGACGATTTCCTTCGCCAGGCGCCCGCTGGACTGCGCGGCGGCGGCCCGTTGCTGGCTGCGTAGCGCGAAGGCGTCCTGGTCTGCGCGGGAGATGTTGAACTGCTCGGCGACGTTCTCGGCGGTCTCCGGCATGGAGTCGATGCCGAAGGTTTTTTTCATCAGTGGATTGACGAAGCGCCAGCCGATGGTGGTGTCGTACATCTGCGCGTCGCGGGAAAATGCCTGCTCGGCTTTGCCCATCACCAACGGTGCACGGGACATCGATTCGACGCCACCCACCAGCATCAACCCGGCTTCACCACAGCGAATCGCCCGGGCTGCGGTGCCGATCGCGTCCAGCCCGGAACCGCACAGACGGTTGAGGGTGGTGCCCGGCACGCTGACCGGCAACCCGGCCAACAGCGCCGACATGCGCGCCACGTTGCGGTTGTCTTCGCCGGCCTGGTTCGCGCAGCCGTAGATCACGTCGTCCACTGCATTCCAGTCGACCTGCGGATGACGGCGCAGCAGTTCACGCAGCGGCACGGCGCCGAGGTCGTCGGCGCGCACGCTGCTCAAGGCGCCGGCGTAGCGGCCGATCGGGGTCCGCACCGCGTCGATGATCAAGGCGTCATTCATTCGGGGTCTCCTGCGCGAGCACTGTCCCGCGCACTTTGTAGGATTTGCCATGGAACAGCGCGATCAGCTGGCCCTGTTGGTTTTCTATGCGTACGTCGTAGTTGCCGGTGCGGCCGGAGCGGCTTTGCTCGATGCAATCGGCGGTCAGTGTGTCGCCCTGATGTGCCGGGGCGATGTAGTCGATGCTGCAACCGATGGCCACCGTGGCGTCGTTGTAGCTGTTGCAGGCGAAGGCGAATGCCGAGTCGGCGAGGGCGAACAGGTAGCCGCCGTGGCAGGTGCCGTGACCTTGAATCATGTCGGCGCGCACGCTCATGCCGACCCGGGCACAACCCGGCGCGGCGGAGAGCAGGCGCATGCCCATGGCCTGGCTGGCGGCGTCGCGCTTGAGCATGGTTTGGGCGCACTGGCTGGCCAGGTTCATGGCTTCGTGGTTAGTCATGGAACGTTCTCCCTTCAGCGACCCGGCGACGCAGCAGCAGCGACGGGCGATAGCGTTCTTCGCCGTAACCGGCGTGCAGGTTTTCCAGTACGGTCAGGACGTGTGAAAGCCCGATTGCATCGGCCCAGGCCAGCGGGCCCTGGGGATAATTGACCCCGGCGCGCATGGCCAGATCGACGTCGGCGGCCGAGGCGACGCTTTGCAGCACGGCGTCGGCGGCTTCGTTGGCGAGCATCGCGACCGTGCGCAACACGGCCAGGGCCGGGCTGTCGCTGAGTCGGCTGACGGTGAATCCAGCGCACTGCAGCAAGGCGATGCCCTGGTCCAGCGCGGAGTCGGTGATATCGGCTGAGCAACTGATGGCAATCCGTTTGGCCTGACCGTAGTCGGACGCCAGATCGAGCAGGATCAGGTTGCGCAAGCCGTCTTCCGCAGCGCGCTGGCAGGCCATGCGCCCGTCACTCAAGGCCAGCACCGCGTCGCCGACCCGCAACAGGCCTTGGCCGTCGCGCTGGATAACGTCGATGCCGTGGTCACGCAAGCGCGGGATCAGTGCGTTGGCGATGCCGAGATCACCTTCCACAATGGCGGTTTCAACGGCTGCACTGCTGTTGATTTCACTCGGGTGAGGGCGGGAAGCACCTTCTGCATAGCTGTAAAACCCCTGGCCGCTTTTACGCCCCAGGCGGCCAGCCTCGACCAGTTCTTTCTGGATCAACGAAGGCAGGAAGCGTGTGTCGCCGTAGTAGGCATCGAACACCGAACAGGTCACGGCGTAGTTGACGTCATGGCCGATCAGATCGGTCAGCGCGAACGCGCCCATCGCAAAGCCACCGGCATCGCGCATCAACGCATCCAGCGTCGGGCAGTCGGCGGCGCCTTCCTGCAGTAGGCGCAAGCTTTCGGCGTAGAACGGGCGCGCGACACGATTGACGATGAAGCCCGGCGTCGAACGAGTGTGCACCGGTTTTTTGCCCCAGGCTTTTGCGGTGTCGTACAGGCATTCGGCGAGCGCTGGATCGCTGGCCAGGCCCGAGACGATTTCCACCAGCGCCATGACCGGTGCCGGGTTGAAGAAGTGCAGGCCGAGCAGGCGTTGAGGATGATTCAGCTGCGCGGCGATGCTGGTGATCGACAGCGACGAGGTGTTGCTGGCGAGGATGCACCGTTCGCCGCAGACACTTTCCAGTTGGCGGAAGAGGGCGCGCTTGACCTCAAGGTTCTCGACGATGGCTTCGATGACCAACTCGCAATCGGCCAGCGCTTCGATGGCTTCCACGGCGTGCAGGCGGGCGATGGTTGCTGTCCGTGCCTCGCTTGAAAGCTTGCCCTTTTCGACGCGCTTGCCCAGCTGCCGGTCGATGCCTTCGATGGCCTGTGCGGCGGCGCCCGGACGGTTGTCCAGCAGTAACACCGGATGGCCGGCCTGTGCGGCGACCTGGGCGATGCCGGCGCCCATGGCCCCGGCGCCGATCACTGCAATAAGTGCGTTTGTGTTCAGTGCCGTCATGACTCAGCGCCCCTTGAAACTTGGGCTGCGTTTTTCCATGAAGGCGCCGACGCCTTCACGGTAGTCCTCGCTGCGCCCGGCTAGGCGCTGCAGGTCCTTTTCGAGTTCGAGCTGTTCGTCGAAGGTGTTGCTCAGGCTCGCATTCAAGCTGCGTTTGATCAGTGCCAGGCCATAGGTTGGTTGCGTGGCCAGATGGCGGGCGAGGGTCAGGGCTTCGGCGCGCAGTTCGGCGTCATCGACGACGCGGTAGATCAGCCCCCATTGCTCGGCCTGTTCGGCACTCAGGCGATTGCCCAGCAAGGCCAAGGCCTTGGCGCGGGCCATGCCGACCAGGCGCGGCAAGGTCCAGGTGCCGCCGGAATCCGGAATCAGACCGATCTTGCAGAAGGCTTGAATGAAGCTTGCCGAACGCGCCGCCAACACCAGATCGCACGCCAGCGGGATGTTGGCGCCGGCACCGGCGGCAACGCCATTGACCGCGCAGAGGACCGGCAGCGGCAAGTCGCGCAATTGGCGGATCAGCGGGTTGTAGAACTTCTCGATGGACTCGCCCAGATCCGGCACGGCACTGCCCGGCGCGACGTTTCGGTCGCTGAGGTCTTGCCCGGCACAGAAGCCGCGGCCTTCACCGGTGAGCAGCAGGACGCGCACGTCCGGGTTCTGCCGCACCTGTTTCAGTGCTTCCTTGACCTCGCCATGCATCTGCGTGTTGAAGCTGTTGAGCTGGTCCGGCCGATTGAGGCTGAGCAGGGCGACACCGGCCTCGATGGAAAACAGGATGTGTTCGAAGTTCATGGTCATGGCGCTCTCTGAGAAGTCGTTCGCTGCTTTTTAAGGTGGTGAGGGGGGCGGCGGGTTATTCGCCGGTGAAGGTCGGCGTACGCTTTTCCTGGAACGCCCGAATGCCTTCGTCACGGTCGAGGGTGCCGGCCAGAACGGTGAACGCATGGCGTTCGAAGCGCAGGCCGCTGGCCAGGTCGGTGTCCATGGCCTTGAGCAAGGATTCCTTGGCCAGGCGCACCGCCAGCGGAGCCTTGCCAGCAATGCTGCGGGCAATCTGCAGGGCGCGTTCGACGGTGAATTCCGGTTGAGTCACTTCACTCACCAGGCCGGCGCGCTGGGCCTGGCGAGCGTCGATCGCCTCGCCGGTCAGGACCATTTGCATCGCCATGGATTTGCCGACAGCGCGCAGCAAGCGTTGGGTGCCACCGGCGCCGGGCATGATCCCGAGATTGATTTCCGGCTGGCCGAAGCGGGCGTCTTCCCCGGCAACAATGATGTCCGCGTGCATCGCCAGTTCGCAGCCGCCGCCCAGGGCGAAGCCGTTGACGGCGGCGATCAAGGGTTTGTTGAAGCGGGTGATGGTCTGCCACGAAGCCTGGCGCGGGTCGTCGAGGATGCCGACCAGATTGCGTTCGGCCATTTCCTTGATGTCGGCGCCGGCCGCGAAGGCTTTGCGGCTGCCGGTCAGGACCACGACGCGGGTGTCGGCGTCGGCCTGGGCGGCATCCAGTTCGCCGGCCAGCTCACCGAGCAATTCGGTGGTCAGGGCGTTCAGCGCTTGCGGACGCTGCAGGGTGATCAGGCGAACGCCCGGCTCGATGAACTCGACAGCAAGTGTTAGAGGCATGGCAGATGCCCTCACGGTGCACGCTCGGCGGTGATGCCGGCTCATTATTGGATCGGCGCGAGGCCGGTTTTGCCGGAGTATACCTACAACGTGATACGTAAATGCAACTGAAAAAACTGATTAATGTGTCTTATTGGTTGTGTTCAGGTTTTTGAAACGGATGTTTGATTAGAAGCTTGTTGCGGGTTTTTCCCCTGTTTTATTGACGTAACGACCTGTTTTTCTTCTGTAATACGCCGCGGCTGTTGCGGACTCATTAAGTGATACGGTTTTTTGTCTTTGTGATGTCAAAAGCGATGTGATACAAAATCAATCAACTTCGGCATCGCTTTCGCTTATTAGGAAATCCCATGACCTGCTACAGCCTTGATGGCTTGACTCCGGTGGTTGATCCCACCGCTTACGTTCACCCGTCGGCCGTTCTGATTGGCGACGTGATCATCGGTGCGCATTGCTACGTCGGACCGCTGGCCAGCCTTCGGGGCGACTTTGGCCGGATCGTGCTGGAAGAGGGCGCCAACCTGCAGGACACCTGCGTGATGCACGGTTTTCCGGACAGTGACACGGTGGTCGAGCGCAATGGTCATATCGGTCACGGCGCCGTGCTGCATGGTTGCCGGATTGGTGCGGATGCACTGGTGGGCATGAATGCGGTGGTGATGGACAACTCGCGCATCGGTGCGCGGTCGTTTGTATCGGCGGCGGCCTTTGTCAAAGCGGGGTTCGAATGCCCGGAGCAATCACTGGTGATGGGCGCGCCGGCCAGCGTCAAGCGCAGTCTCAGCGATGAGGAAGTGGCGTGGAAACAAGCCGGTACCCGTGCGTATCAGCAACTGGCCCAGCGTTGCCTTGAACAGATGCAAGTGTGCGAACCCTTGACCGAGCCGGAGCCCGATCGCCCGCGTATCAGCGACAGTGGCCTGCGGCCCAAGGGTGGCGGCCTTTCGTGATCACTGTGGCGAGGGGATTTATCCCCGTTGGGTTGCGGAGCAGCCCCAAAAATGGGACCGCTGCGCAGTCCAACGGGGATAAATCCCCTCGCCACGGTAGCTCCTGCAGGGATCCGCGATTAACCGGTAGACATTCGGTATATTCCTTTTCTTTTTTCAGCTCGGTACGCCCATGTCGTCCCTGACACCTTTGAACCACCTGATTACCCGCTTCCAGGAACAGACGCCCATTCGCGCCAGTTCCTTGATCATCACGTTGTACGGGGATGCCATCGAGCCCCATGGCGGGACCGTCTGGCTGGGTAGCCTGATCCAGTTGCTCGAACCGATCGGTATCAACGAGCGGCTGATCCGCACCTCTATTTTCCGTCTGACCAAAGAAGGCTGGCTGACCGCCGAGAAAGTCGGACGTCGCAGCTACTACAGCCTCACCGGCGCCGGTCGCCGGCGTTTCGACAAGGCGTTCAAGCGGGTTTACAGCTCCACCGTGCCCGCCTGGGACGGTTCGTGGAGCCTGGTGATGCTCACGCAACTGACCCAGGACAAGCGCAAACAAGTGCGCGAAGAACTGGAGTGGCAAGGTTTTGGTGCGATCTCGCCAGCGGTACTGGCCTGCCCGCGCAGTGACCGGGCCGACCTCAATGCAACGCTGCTTGAACTCGGCGCGCAGGAAGAGACCATCGTTTTCGAAACGACCGCCCAGGATGTGCTGGCCTCCAAAGCCTTGCGTTTGCAGGTGCGCGAGAGCTGGAACATCGAGGAACTGGCGACCCATTACAGCGAGTTCATCCAGCTGTTCCGACCGCTCTGGCAAGCGCTTCGCGAGCAGGAGAACCTGCAACCGGCCGACTGTTTCCTGGCACGGGTCCTGCTTATTCACGAGTACCGCAAATTGCTGTTGCGCGACCCTCAGCTGCCGGACGAATTGCTGCCCGGCGACTGGGAAGGACGCGCTGCCCGCCAGTTGTGCCGCAATATTTATCGATTGATTTACGCCAAGGCCGAGGAATGGCTGAACAGTGCGCTGGAAACCGCTGACGGGCCGTTGCCCGATGTGGGTGAAAGTTTCTACCGACGGTTTGGCGGGCTGAAATAGTCCGTTTTTACCCGAGCGCATTGCGGTCAGGGAGGACCAGGGGATTGGCGTAGATAATAAAAACAAGCCTGCGTGAGGCCCGACATGATTTCTTCAATTGCACAGCGCCGTGATGGATTTGATCAGTGGATTCATCAGATCAACCAGATCTGTGGCGCCTTTAATGCTCAACCCCTGGGCGAGGCGTTTGCCGGCCAGATCCTGGAACATCAGGACGGCGCGTTGAAGCTCAGTTTTGTCGACGCCTGCCAGGCGCGGCTGTATCGCACGCCGCTGGAGGTCGCGGCGGGCGAGGGTGGCAAATACTTTGCGGTGTTCCAGCTCGACGGCTCGGCGGGCATGGCTCAAGGCGACAACAAGGTGTTGCTTTCGGCGGGTGACATCACCCTGATCGACGCGTCGCGCCCCAGCGACTTCACCTACAGTGAAAACTCCCGTCAGTTGTCGCTGATCCTGCCCTCGCAACTGGTGGAGCAGACGCTGCGTTTCAATCAGGTGCGATGCGGTCACCGGATCGCGGCGACATCGCCCATCGCCATGCTGTCCCAGCGCTTGATACTCGACGCCACGCGGCAAAAATGCCTGAGCCGCCAGGAAAGTGAAGCGACGCTGGAGGCCATGGTCAGCCTGCTGCGCCCGGCGATCAGCCAGTCAGATGACGGCAGCGACGCGCACGAACGCACCTTTCGCAGGACCCTGAGTTTTATCGATCAGCACATCCGCTCGGAAGAGCTCTGCCCCGAGTGGCTGGCGCGGGAAGTCGGCATGTCCACGCGCGGGCTGTATCGAATGTTTGCCAAGAAGGGCCTGGTGGTCGCGCGTTACATCAAGAACCGGCGTCTGGATTTGTGTGCCGAGTCTTTGCGGCAGGCGCGGACCGAGCAGAAGTTGTCGGTGTTGGGGTATTCGTGGGGTTTTTCGGATTCGAGCTATTTCTCGACTGCATTCAAATCACGCTTCGGTATTTCCCCTGGCGAGTACCGCAAGAAGCACGCTTGAAACGCGGTCCCCTGTAGGAGGGAGCCTGCTCGCGATAGCGCAGTGTCAGTCAACATCATTGGTGACTGACACTCCGCTATCGCGAGCAGGCTCACTCCTACAGGGATTTGCGTTGATTATTGAGGGACGTTCAGGTTCTGCGTCGGCGTTTCATCGAAGAAATTCCACGGCTTGAGCAGAACGTGCACCCATTCCGTCGGCATGATCGGCCACTCTTCCGCCCTGGCGATGTGGGTGGTGCCGGTGGTCAGCCACACCACGTTATCGGTGTTTTCGATGGGCTGGTTATCGTCGGTGAACTGGCCGAGGCCGGAGTCTTTGTCCGAGCGGTTCGGGTACTTGCCTTCCGGGTATTTCTCATCCGGGTTGTAGCGTGTCACCCACAGTTGTTTGTCCATGAAACTCAAGCGGTGATAGAGCCATTCGTCCTTTCCGAAGTTGGCGCCCTTGGCCACCGGGTGCGTACCACCGGCATAGGGAATCAACTGGTAGGACACCGGATTGCCGACCTTGTTTTCCTTGCTGAAGTTGGTCAGCAGGCGAACGGTCGAGGGGTCGAACTTCTGCGCCGCCTGCTGTTCGGTGCCGACCACCTGTTGTTCTGTCTGCATCGTACTGGTCCGCGGTCCGCCGCGTTCGTTGGGGGCAACCACCGGGTTTACTTCCACCAGCGAGTTGTTCTCGCCGTCCACGTCCATGTCCAGGCGGAAGTTGTAGATGTGCTGGTGGGTGGTGCCGACAATGTTGTGGTCCAGCAGGGTGCCGTAGCGCGTGTCTTCCTTGGCGGTTGCGTCGCGCATGGTGCTGGATTTCACGCCCTTGACCGCTTCGATCCCGGTGGCGCCGGCATCGATTCCGATGGTGCCGTTCTGCTGGAAAACCCAATCGAAAATGTAGTCATAGTTGCCGACGGTGCTGATCCAGCGCACCACCAGTTCACGCCGTTCGGTGCTGAGGTTGGGCTGGCCCATCTCCTGGTGTTTGTACTCGGGGCCCGCGTAGCGCTCGAACACCGCCATGGCGCGGGGAATCGCGGTCGGCGTGCCGGTGTAGTCAGCGATGGTAGCGTCCAGCAGCACGGCGTTTGCCGGTGCATCCTTGCCCCGGGCGATAGGCGAGGTCAGGGTGCCCATGCCGTAATCGCCTGAATCCAGGTAAGCCTTGAAATACCAGCCGCCGTCGGGATCGCCATAGGGCACGATCATGCCGCCCAGCGAACCTTCGTACATGACCTTGCGTTTCTTGCCCTTGTCGTCATAGGTCACGGTAGACAGGATCGGGCCGACCCGCGAATCGAGGCGAACGTGGAAGTCCCAGTTTTGCCAGTGAATGCTGTTGCCAGTGATCGTGTAGTTCTTGCCTTCCGGCTCGGTGATTTCCAGCGGCTTGACGGCAACCCCCTTGCGTCCGCGACCGTCATAAGGCGTTGGTTTCATCGGCACAGGGATGACGCCACCGTCTTCGATCTTGATCAGTTTTTTCTGTTCAAGGTCGACTATGGCCACCAGCCCTTCGATCGGATGGGCCCAATAGTTGCCATCACCGGTGTTCAGGTAGCTGACGATTTTCAGCAACCGTTTGTCCTGCGCCAAGCCGTCCTTGCCGTCGAAATACCCGACCGTCAAGGGCGTTGCCACGAGCTTTTTCACATCGGATATACCGCGCTTGGCCAGCGCCTGGGCGTACTCCGGGCTGGCCTCTATGGCCGATTGCACGGTGCCGAAGTCGTCCAGCAAGACCATGCCGTGGGCGCCTTCGATCGGCTTCCAGGACAGGATGGACTGACTGTCGAGATCGATCAGCGCTTCGATCACGTGCTTGCCGTCGAGCACCACGATGTTGGCCTGACGGGGCTGGGCGACGGCTTGGCCGGTGAGGGCAAACGTCCACACCTGATCCTTGGGCGGCTCATGGATCGACACTTCGGTGAAGCGAAACCCGGTTTTGTAATGATCGGAGCGTTTGACGATGTCCACCGCACGGTTGATTTCGTCGGCGCTTAACGGGTTGAGCGGGTTAGGCCGGGTCTCGACCACAAATGTCTTGTCCAGGCCGGACTGGAACACCTGGTTGATGAAGTCCTTGGACATGTAGGCGGTCTGGCCCTTGAACACCACCGGCACGGTCAATTCCATGCGCTTGCCGTTGAGCATCGCCACTTTGCTGTCCGGCTTGACCTTGAGATAGACGCCGTCCTTGGCGATCACGAACAGGTTGGCGTAATCGTCCCATTTGACCGTCGCGCCGAATGCCTCAAGGCCTGCTTGCAGCGGCACCATTTCGGCATGACCGCCGTGAGCATTGGCCTGAGTGATCCAGCCGGGCAGGCCGAGCATGCTCAAGGCAATGGCCAGCGCGAGCCGGGTGCGCGGTTTTCTGTTGGGTGCTGCGACGGTGGTGAACATTTGCGGGGTTCCTATGGGCAAGCCAAGTGACAGGCACACGTGCACTTTGCTACAGCCCGTGCAGAGCTTGTTTGGGATGCCTGCCAGAATCCTTTGGCTGCGTGCCTAAATCAACTTTTCACGTGTTGGTCCGGCTGAAGTGCCCTCGGTAGCGCCGGTCTGGAATCCATTGCTTCGGCTTAATAGGACGCATTACTATTCGCACCCCTCTCCACAGCGCGCCGCAATGACCCCCAAGCTGCCTCGCAAACATGGCTTTTTCGAGCATTACGAAGAGTTGGTTGGCACCTGGACCCGTCGCCTGAGAAATCGTCAGCAGGCCGAGGACCTTGCCCACGACACCTTTGTGCGGGTGCTTGAGTCCGATTCGGCGGCGGTGGAGCAGCCTCGGGCGTACTTGCACCAGACCGCGCGCAACATCGCGGTGGATGGTTATCGGCGTGAGGATCGGCGGTGCGCCATGGAGTCGGAGGCGATCGATCACAGTGTGTCGTCGTCCGGCGACCCGGAGCATTTCATGCAGGCGATCCAGTTGGCTGACTCCATCGAGCGGGCGCTCGCCGAACTGCCAGTCAATTGCCGCAAGGTGTTCGTCTGGCAGAAGATCGAGGGCCTGACCCAGGCCGAAATCGCCGAACGCCTGGGCCTGTCCAAGAACATGGTGGAAAAGTATATGATCCGCACCCTGCGGCATCTGCGCGATCGGCTGGACGGGTTGCAATCATGATCGGTCGCCTCTTTCCATTCCCGGCCAGACAGGAACTTCCATGATGGATACTCGTGATTGCGCGTGCGGGCAAACGGCGGTTCGCGATGAGGCGGCGCGGTGGTTTGTGCGTTTGCAGGAGCCGGTCGTGGACGTGGAAGAGCGCCAGCGTTTTGATACCTGGCTGGGGGAACATCCGCAGCATCGCGATGAGTTTCAGGTGCTTCAGGGATTGTGGTCTGCCGCTGACCTGGTGCCGGCGGCGCGTTTGCAGGCCTTGTGCGAAGCCCCGCCAGCGCGCAGCAAGCGTCGTCCTTTGATGCGCTATGCCGTGGCCGCCAGTGTGTTGGCCGTGGCGCTGGGGCTTGGTTTGTTCAGTGGCTTGAAATCCCCGGGCCCCTACACCGCCGGGTTCTCCACGGCGCTGGGTGAGCGTCGGCAGGTGGCATTGCCCGATGGCTCGGTAATCGACTTGAACAGCCGCAGCCGGGTTCAGGTGCGTTATGAACAGGACCTTCGTCACATCGAACTGAGCGAAGGCGAGGCGATGTTCAGTGTTGAACACGACACCCGCCGACCTTTTGTCGTGGCGTCTGGAAGCGGAAAAATCACCGTCACCGGAACCCGTTTCGATGTGCGTCGTGACCCTGCTGAAACCCGGGTCGTGGTAGAGCAGGGCACGGTCAAGGTCCAGGGGCGGGATGCAGCCGACAACGAATTTGTCAGCCTCACTGCCGGGACCGGGACGCGTGTGGATGCCAAGGGTTTTGTCACAGCGGCGTATGCGGTCAATCCCGCGGAGCTTACGGCCTGGCGCAGCGGCAAGCTGGTGTTCAACAACGCGAGCCTGAGCGAAGTCGCTGCCGAAGTGTCCCGTTACCGGGAGAAACCTCTCAGGGTCGGCAATGAAAAAGTCGGCAATCTGCGCCTGACCAGCGTGTTCAAATCCGACAACACCGACGCCTTGCTAAAAGCCTTGCCGAACATTTTGCCGGTGGCTGTGCGCACCCTCGATGACGGCAGTCAGGAAATAATTTCAAAATAGATTCAGGTTTTTTTTGAGTTCTTCGTCTTCTTGTCCAACTGCAACTGGTTTGCATTAACAAACGCACACTCTTGCGATCCACAGGACAACGTTCGACGTGAAAAAAACCATCGCTAACAACAACAAAACTTCCTGGCTGCGGCTTGCGCTCGCGTTGGCCATCAGCTCGGCGTTGCCCCAGGCATTCGCCGCCGACGCTATTCACATCCAGGCGCAGCCTTTGGGCCAGGCCTTGAGTCAGTTGGGTCAGCAAACGTCGCTGCAGGTTTTTTTCAGTCCTGAACTGGTAGCTGGCAAACAGGCGCCGGCCGTGGACGGTAACTTCTCGCCGGAGCAGGCCTTGCGTCAGTTGCTGCAGGGCAGTGGCCTTGAGTATCAGATCGATGAAGGTTCGGTGACCCTGACGCCGGCACCGACTTCCGCCGCCAACGGTCCGCTGGAGCTGGGCGTAACCGACATCAAGGTGGTCGGTGACTGGCTCGGTGACGCCGATGCCGCCGTGGTGCAAAACCACCCGGGTGCGCGGACGGTGATTCGCCGCGAAGCGATGGTCGAGCAAGGTGCGATGACCGTCGGCGACGTGTTGAAGCGTGTGCCGGGTGTGCAAGTGCAAGACGCCAATGGCACGGGCGGCAGCGATATTTCCCTGAACGTCGGCGTGCGCGGCCTGACCTCGCGGCTGTCGCCTCGCTCCACCGTGCTGATTGACGGCGTGCCTGCCGCTTTTGCGCCCTATGGTCAGCCGCAATTGTCCATGGCCCCTATTTCCTCCGGTAACCTCGACAGCATCGATGTGGTGCGCGGTGCGGGCTCCGTGCGTTATGGACCGCAGAACGTGGGCGGCGTGATCAACTTCGTGACCCGCGCCATCCCGGAAAAAGCCTCCGCTGAAATCGGCACCACCCTGGAAACCTCCCGGCACGGTGGCTGGAAGCACATCGATACGGCGTTTGTCGGCGGCACGGCAGACAACGGCATCGGCGTGGCCCTGTTGTATTCGGGCGTCAACGGCAACGGGTACCGCGAGCGCAACAACGGTAACGACATCAACGACGTGATCCTCAAGACCCATTGGGCGCCCACCGATGTCGATGATTTCAGCCTCAACTTTCACTACTACGATGCCAGCGCCGACATGCCCGGTGGCCTGACCCAGGCGCAGTACGACGCCGATCCGTTTCAGTCCGACCGCGACAACGACAACTTCAGCGGGCGCCGCAAGGACGTCTCGTTCAAATGGGCCCGGCAGATCGACGACCGCACCCAGGCCGAAGTGCTGACCTATTACTCCGACAGCTTCCGGGGCAGCAACATTGCCGCTCGCGATCAGCAGACCCTCGGCTCGTTCCCGCGCACGTACTACACCTTCGGCATCGAGCCGCGCGTGTCCCGCGTGTTTGACGTCGGCCCGACCACTCAGGAAGTCAGTGTCGGTTATCGCTACCTGAAGGAAGGCATGCACGAGACGGCGAGTCGTCTGGGGCTTAACGGCAGCAATGAGCCGGTGGTGCGTCCGGGTGCCGACGGGCACGTCTATCAGGACCGTACGGGGGGCACTGAAGCCAACTCCGTGTACGTCGATAACAAGATCGACGTCGGCAACTGGACCGTGACGCCGGGCATTCGCTTCGAGCACATCAGCACTGACTGGCATGATCGGCCGGTGCTCGATACCGCCGGCAGGCCGGTGACCGAGAAGAATCGCAGCATCGAAAGCAACGAGCCTCTGCCAGCCTTGAGCGTGATGTATCACCTGTCCGACGCCTGGAAGCTGTTCGCCAACTACGAAACCTCGTTTGGCAGCCTGCAATATTTCCAGCTCGGCCAGGGCGGTTCGGGTGACGACACGGCCAACGGCCTGAACCCGGAAAAGGCCAAGACCTACGAGGTGGGCACGCGTTACAACGATGATGTGTGGGGCGGGGAGGTGACGCTGTTCTACATCGACTTCGATAAGGAACTGCAGTACATCAGCAATGACGCGGGCTGGACCAACCTGGGGGCGACGACCCACCAGGGCCTCGAGGCCTCGGTGCACTACGACATGGTTGCCCTGGATCCCCGGCTCGAAGGCCTGAGCGCCAACGCCGGATTCACCTATACCCGCGCCGTGTACGAAGGGGAAATCCCGGGCTTCAAGGGCCGTGACTTGCCGTTCTATTCGCGCCAGGTGGCGACCGCCGGCCTGCGCTATGACGTCGATCGCTGGACCTGGAACGTCGATGCCTTCGCCCAATCCAAACAGCGCTCACCGGGCACTGCGGTGAACGCGGATGGCAGCTTCAGCGGCAACTACATCACCGAAGGCACGGCGGACGGTCAGTACGGTGACATTCCGGGCTACGTCACCTGGAACGTGCGCGGCGGTTATGACTTTGGGGCGACGCTGTCGAACCTGAAAGTCGGTGCCGGGGTGAAGAACATCTTCGACAAGCAGTACTTCACTCGCTCCAGCGATAACAATGCGGGGATGTATGTGGGGGCGCCGCGGACGTTCTTTGTGCAGGCCAGTGTGGGGTTCTGATCTATCGTGGTGTTCGACACACCGCTATCGCGAGCAGGCTCACTCCCACAGGGGATCTTTGTTATTCACACATGTTGTGATCACTGAAGACTCCTTGTAGGAGTGAGCCTGCTCGCGATGCTTTTAAACCTTCAACACCTTGCCACCAATGGCCACCGCCACCAGCAGCACCGCCATCAAACCAAAGGCAAAACTCAAGCTGCTGGCATGGGCGATGAAGCCGATGACCGCAGGTCCCGCGAGAATTCCCGCGTAACCCAGGGTGGTAATGGCGGGTATGGCGACGCTTTCGGGCATGACCGTCTGTTTGCCCACCGCGGTAAACAGCACCGGCACGATGTTCGAACAGCCGGCCCCCAGCAGCACATAGCCCACCAGCGCAAATTCCCAGTTCGGCGCAAACGTGGCCAAAAACAGGCCCGCGGCGGCCGTCAGCCCTCCGAATACCATCACCCGTGTCGCGCCGAGACGACGGACAATCCGGTCGCCTGTCAGACGCCCCACGGTCATGGTCAAGGCAAATGCGGCGTAACCCAACCCCGCATACGCCGTATCGATGCCGCGTTCCTGCACCAGGAACACCGCACTCCAGTCCAGCGCCGCGCCTTCGGCGAGGAACACGATGAAGCACATCCCGCCGATGAACAGCACGATACCGTGGGGAATGGCGAACGCCGGCCCCGAGCGTTCACTGCCGTAAGACAGCATGTGCGGCGCGGCCTTGCACAGCGCGACCAGCAGTAATACAGCCACCACCAGCATCGCCGTCAATGGCGAAAACCCGAAGCCGAGCAAGGCGCTGACACCCGCCGCACCGACGATTCCGCCGAGGCTGAACATCCCGTGGAAACCCGACATCATGGTTTTGCCACTGGCCCGCTCGACGATCACCGCTTGCAGGTTGACGGTCGAATCCACCGTGCCCAGGCCCGCACCGAACATGAACAGCACCGCGATCAGCCCCGGTATCGACGACACGGTCGCCAGCAGTGGCAGGGCTGCACAGATCAACAATGTCCCGCCGATGGTCACTCGCCGACAGCCGAAGCGCGAAGCCAGAACCCCGGCCAGCGGCATCGCCAGAATCGAGCCCACGCCCAGGCATAACAGCAGCAGGCCGAGCGTGCCTTCATCCAGCCCGGCGCGAGCCTTGGCGTACGGCACCAACGGCGCCCAGGCGGCGATGCCGAAACCTGCGATGAAGAAAGCGACGCGCGTGGACATTTGTTCCAGGCGTCCGGGAACGAAGGTGGCTGGGGTGTTGAGGTTGCTCATATCAATCCTTGGAAAAAACATTGCGTCCCCAAGGGACAGTCACTCGACCGTTGGGTTCGGCGAGCGTCCGCCGGGGGTGTGATCAGGCAGGACGACATCCTTGCACAGCCCGCACCTGTTTCGCGATATGTTGAGGTCATCGACGATTGATACAGGGGAGCGCAATGACGCCGTTTTACGACGCACGAGGCAATATCTACGGGGTGGTGGCACCGCAAGCCGTTCGGCTGCAGGGCATCGACTTGCCAGCCGATGCGGGGCAGGCCGCGCACGGTCGCGAGGACTGGGCGTTGTCGGCCATCGAGGCATTCTGCGGTTGGGCCCCGGGCACGCAACCGCCCGGCAGCAAGGACCATCGTTGTGACGGGTTGCTGGTCGGCCCGTTTCAATCGGTTCCACCCTTCGATGTGCTGATCGTCAACACAGACGGCACGCTGGCCGAGCGTAGTGGCAATGGGTTGACGATTTTTTCCCAGGCGTTGAGCGATCAAGGGCTTTTTCCAGCACACGAGGCGTGTTTACTCAGGGTTCATCACGACAAGGCCGATACGGTTTCGCCGGGTGAAACGTCGGTGAGCATCGCACAGGTCGCCGGCGTTCAGGGCTTCTGGCTGGACCTGGGCAAACCGTCCTTCGGGCCGGGGGCGGTGAGTGCTCACGGGGCAGGCGAGGTGATGTTCAACGGCCGTGAACTCAATCATGTGCAACCGCTGTCGGCGCTTGATCCGGCATGGTCCCGCAGCCAGTTCGTGCGAGTGGGCAATCCGCATTGCGTGACCCTCGTTGACGATGCTAGGGCTCTGCCGAGCAATGAGCAGATGCGTGAAACGCCGTTGTGCGATGGCCTGACCCGCATCGCCTATGGCATGCCAACCGGTGCCGGTGAGCCCTGTCCCGCGGGGATCAATCTGCAATGGGCAATGCGGGAGGCCGAAGGGCGGATCGTTGCGCGGGTGTTTGAGCGTGGGGAAGGGCCGACGGCGTCGTCGGGCACCAGCGCCAGTGCGGTGGCCTGTGCGGCCTGGCGGGTGGGCTGGGTGGCGGCTGGCGAAGTGAAGGTGGTGATGCCGGGCGGCACGGCGCCGATTTTGCTTGAAGAGTCTGGTGGGGAGTTGAGTGGGGTCAGGTTGTTTGGTACGGCGAAGTTGATGGGTTGACGGTGAGATTGCCATCGCGAGCAGGCTCACTCCCACAGTGGATCGCTTGCGTACACAAATCCTGTGTCCACTGAAGATCCAGTGTGGGAGTGAGCCTGCTCGCGATGGGGCCAGCCGGGTCAACGGAAATCTCAGAGCTGACCACCAAAAAATTCCACCTCCGGCATTGTCCGCTTCACCAACACCTTCCCGTCCCGAATCGAATACAGCGGTAACCCCTGGCTGCGAATGACCTCGTAATCACTGTCCGCCGACAGGATCAGCAAATTCGCCGGCCGCCCGCGCTCCAGGCCGTAACGATCACCCAATGCCATGGCCCTGGCGCTGTTGTCGGTGACCAGGTCCAGCGCGCTTTGCAGGTTGCGGTACCCGAGCATGTGGCAGATGTGCAGGCCGGCTTCGAGCACCCGCAGGATGTTGCCGTTGCCCAGCGGGTACCACGGGTCGACGATCGAATCCTGGCCGAAGCACACGTTCATGCCCGCTTCGAGCAGCTCGTTGACCCGGGTCACGCCGCGGCGTTTCGGGAAGTTGTCGTAACGCCCTTGCAGGTGAATGCTTTCGGTCGGGCAGGAGACAAAACTGATCCCCGAGTGCCCGAGCAGACGAAACAGCTTTGCGCAGTACGCGTTGTCGTAGGAACCCATCGCCGTGGTGTGGCTGGCGGTGACCCGCGAGCCCATGTCGCGGCTGCGGGCCTCTTCGGCCAACACTTCCAGGAAGCGCGAGTGCGGGTCGTCGGTTTCGTCGCAGTGCACGTCCACCAGGCAACCGGTGCGTTCGGCCAGGTCCATCAGGAACTTCACTGAACTGACGCCCTGATCGCGGGTGTACTCGAAATGCGGAATCCCGCCTACCACATCGGCGCCCATGCGAATCGCTTCTTCCATCAGCTCGCGACCATTGCGGTAAGACTCGATGCCTTCTTGCGGGAACGCCACGATCTGCATGTCGACCAGGTGGCGGCTTTCCTCGCGCACTTCGAGCATCGCCTTAAGTGCCGTGAGTTGCGGGTCGGTGACGTCGACGTGGGTGCGCACGTGCTGGATGCCGTGGGCGGCCAGGGCCTGGAGGGTTTTGCGCGTGCGGGTCTTGGTGTCTTCCTCGGTGATCGTGACCTTGCGTTCGCTCCAGCACTCGATGCCTTCGAACAGCGTGCCGCTCATGTTCCAGCGCGGCTCGCCGGCGGTGAGCGTCGCGTCGAGGTGGATGTGCGGCTCAACGAACGGTGGAATCACCAGATTGCCGCCGGCATCCAGATCGTCGGGGCCCAGGGTGGGCGCCTCGGTCTGACGCGCGATGCTGCTGATCAGGCCGTTTTCCAGGTGCAATTCATGCAGGCCTTCTTGGTTGCGCAGGCGGGCGTTGATGATGTGCATCAGGCGAATCCTTTTTCAGAGATCTTGTAAGGGTGCGTTGGCGACTCGAGCACCAAAAACGCCGGTCAATAGCACATACGTTAGCGCGGCAGCGGCAATCCCTACCAGCGGTGCGACCCACGGCGAACTGAAAGCGGCCACCGTGCCGACCGCATAAGCGCTCAAGCCGGGCCAGTTGAACGCCGGTAAACGCGTGTCGGCCAGACGTGGATATTGACCACGGTAGCGGAAGAAGAAATCCGCCATGATCACGCCGCCTATCGGCGGAATCACCGTGCCCAGCAGAATCAGATACGGCACCAGCAGGTCGTACATACCCAGCAGCGCCAATGCGGTGCCAATCACCGCGCCGACCAGGGTCACGGTCTTGCGTCGGTCGGTGCGCAGCAGGTTGCAACCGGCGACGGCGAAGTTGTAGATGGTGTTGTCCTGGGTGCTCCAGATGTTGAGCAGCAACATGGCCATCGCTGCCATGGCAAAACCTTGCAGCAACAGCACTTCAACCACGTCCGGTTGCTGATAGACGATCGCCCCGTAGGCGCCGATCAACACCATCAGGCCGTTGCCGATGAAGAAACCGATCAGACTCGCCAGTACCGCAACCCTGGCCGAGCGCGAAAAACGCGTCCAGTTAGTGGCTTGCGTGGCGCCGCTGACGAAGGTGCCGAACACCAGGGTAATCGCGGTCGACCAATCCAGCGTGCCTGTCGGCACCACGGCCAGCAAACCGTCGAGCCCGCCGACTTTTACCGTGGCGACCCACATGGACAGCATCAGCAGCAACATCATCGCGGGCACGGCGATCCAGGACAGGATTTCCAGACCGCGATACCCGACATAAGCAGTGGCGCAGAAGCCCAGGCCGAACAGCACCATCAGACCCAGCACGGTCCCGTCGCTCAACTCGAAATACTTGCCCAGTACGACGGCCGCCGTGGCCGTGCCCCAGGCGTACCAGCCGATCTGGGTAAAACCGAGGATCAGATCGCTGAGCTTGCTGCCCACCTCTCCGAAGCAGAACCGGCCCATCAACACCGAATTGAGCCCGCTTTTGAAGGCGATGTAGCCCAGTCCCGCGGCGTACAGGCCAAGCAGCAGATTGCCGACGATGATCACCATCATCATTTCGCCGAAACTGAACGCCACACCGAGCTTGCCGCCGGCAAACATGGTGGCGGTGAAAAACGTAAAACCGAGCAACACCATGGCCGTTGAGGCCAGGCCTTTACGGGCATGCATCGGGACTTCGCTGAGGGGATAGTCGTTGCCGGGAGCGTTCTGCGTCATGGGGCGTTCCTTGCTGGAGGGGAAGACGCGGAGGGTGTTGCAGTGGTCGTGCCAATGGCGTTGGTCTGGTTATGTATAGCCGAGGCTGATCATTTGGCGCGGCAGAGGGCACAAAAGCGGTGCACTCGAACACTCCGTATCCTTTGTAGGAGCAAGCTTGCTCCTACAAAGGATTGAGTTTGTTCAGGGGGAAGTCTGGAGTGGCAGGAATCTGAGCAGCGCCGCAACAATGGCCTCCGGCGCGTCCTCTTGCACCAGGTGCCCGGCATTGGGGATGGCATGCAACTGGGCACCGGGAATCATCTGTTGCAGCGCTCGCCCACGCTCGATGGGAATCCACTCATCGTCTTCACCCCACAGGATCTGCACCGGACAGCGGATCGTTGGGTAGAGCGTTTCAGCTTCGCGGGTATAGCGCGTGTCCATCTGGGCGATCTGCCGATAGAACGCCGCTTGCCCTTCATCCCCCAGCCAGGGCTGTACGTAGGGGGCGAGTTCGTCGTCCGTGATCTCGCGCTTGATCGCCCCGCGAATGTAGGCCGGCACGATGGCGCGCTGAATGTAGTCGGGCACACCGCTGAACGCCGCTTCATGCTGGCGCACATGCTGCACGAACGGCGAACCCCAGGGTGTCAGCGCCACCGGGTCGATCAGGGTCAGGCTGCGGTAATCCTTGCCATTGAGCAGGTGCGCCCGCAACGCGGTGGCACCGCCGAAATCGTGGGCCACCACATCCGGGCACGCCAGGCCCCAGTGGTCGAGCAATTGAGCCAACAGATCGTTCTGCACACCCAGGGAAACATCGCCGTCGATTTTCTCGGATTGTCCGTAACCCAGCAGGTCGAAGTAATGCACCCGATGGGAAGCGATGAAGTGCGGCGCGATACGGTGCCAGACGTAAGACGAGAACGGCGTGCCATGCACGAACACCAGGGGCGGTCCGTCGCCGCGCACGGCGAAGCGGATGGAATGTCCGTTGAAGCGATAGGTTTGAGGCAGCGGCCAGTCAGCCATACGCGTGTCCTCTTGGCGGGGGAGAAGCAAAAGCATAGGCAAAAAACCGCCTGCTTCGGACGTTTTTTATCCCGTGAAATTCAAGTCGGCAAAGGTGTAGGAAAGGTCCAGGTTTGCGAGGCGTTTTTTCCTATATTCAGGATTGCAGGGGACTTCTTTCACAGCGTGTTGCCAGGGCCTGATTTCTCATTGAAGCGGTCGGCATACTCCGCCGACACCAATGAGTTTAGGAGCACGTAACTTTGAAAAAGATTTCATGGATGACTGGCAGCATTTTAACAATGAGCATCTTGCTGGCGGGATGTGCGAATGTTGGCGATCGGCCCAATGGCGCCAAGGACGCAAAGCCTGTCGAGTTTATCGATTCCGGTCGGTATAACTTGCCATTCTCTGATGCCGTCCAGGTGAGCGCTACGAAGTTGTTATTCATGTCGGGCACAATCGGTGCCGAGCCAGGATCTGACCAGTTGGTAAAAGGTGGCATTGAACCGGAGTCACGTCAGGCATTGGACAATATTAAAACGGCTTTGGAATCCAATGGTTATGAAATGACGGACGTGGTCAAGTGCACGGTGATGCTGGCCGATATAGCAGAATGGCCCGCCTTCAACGAGGTGTACAAAACTTACTTCAGTAAACCTTATCCCGCTCGCAGTGCGTTCGGTGGCACCCAGCTTGTTTATGGTGCACGACTGGAGCTGGAGTGCATCGCGGCAAAATAACCGCGACAGATCCAGACAAAAACGCCCCGAACAGTCGGGGCGTTTTTTTAGATGCTTGCAGCATCTTCGTAGTTAACGTGTTGGCATTCAGGTCGCTTTTTTTCGAACGCTTACTCGCCGTGATAAATGCAGCCACTGGTGCAGGTTTCGTGGATGCGGATCGCGCTGAGTTCCGGCAGCAATGGCTTCAACTCGTTCCAGATCCACTTCGCCAGTACTTCACTGGTCGGGTTTTCCAGGCCAGGGATATCGTTCAGGTAGTTATGGTCCAGACGCTCGTACAGCGGCTTGAAGATCGCCTTGATCTCCGAGAAATCGCGAATCCAGCCGGTGTGCGGATCCAGGTCGCCACTCAAATGAATGGCCACTTTGAACGAGTGACCGTGCAGGCGACCACACTTGTGGCCTTCCGGCACGTGGGGCAGGCGGTGGGCGGATTCGAACGTAAATTCCTTGAAAATTTCCACAGTGTTTTGAGCTCTGTCAGGTGGCGATCGCCGCGGCGATGTGGGCAGGCGGCGAGTTTATCAGTTTGTCCTGACTAAAGGGTCAGCAAGCGCTCGCCGAGGCGACCGTTGGCGGTCAGTTCGAGGAATTCGTCACCCAGTCGCCGGCTTTCATCCATCGCCGCGCGCCAGTACTTCTGCCGGCTCGGGGCATCGCCCATGAAGCGCTTGAAGTCGTTGCGGTCGGGCAGTTTGCCGTAAGGCAGGCGTGCCAGGTACTCCTTCGAGGGCGCCAGCAGCAGCACATCCTGCAGGCGCTTGGGGCAGGCCCGGCGCCAGGGCAGGGTCTTGTCGAACCAGCCGGGAATGATGCGGTCGGTGAAATGCGGGTAAAGCACGATGTCGTTGCCGCTGTAGGGCAGGTCAAGGTGATAGTCGAGCAGCCCGCCGTCACGAAAGGTTCCGGCGCCGGCGCCTGGCAGATCACGCACACCTTCCATCACCATCGGAATCGATCCTGAGGCGAGCAAGGCCTGGCGCAAATTGCCGGCATTCAGGGCGATAAAGCGTGAGGGGAAATCGTTCAGCGCATTCACGGGAGGCGCCAGGCGCGGGTCATGGAGGATCAGGCGTTCGAAGTGTCGCGCAAGCCGCGAACGACCTCGCAGGTTGTCGGCAATCACAGACGACAGGCCCAGTCCCAGTCGCCCGCGATGATCATCGGCCAGTCGGCCATGGCTTTTGACTACCATGATGTTCAGCCGGTAGTGCGCGTTGTCGAGTATCGAAGCGTCGCGGCCGTCGAGCAGTTCATCGAGCATGCGCCGCGAGCTCTGGCTGATCTGCGCCATCGTGACGCCCTTGTCGAAATTCTGCTCGGTGTACAGATGGCCGAGGCGGCGGATGCCTTCGGCCGCGTCTGGCAGGCAGGCGCTGGCGAAGCGCCAGGAACCCACCGAAGCGCCGATCAGCGAGCGCTCCCGTGGCGCAACGGGCAGCCATTCACCGAACAACGCCAGGTCCAGACCTTGAATCCCCAACGCCTTCGGGCCACCGGCGGCACCGGGCAGCGTCCCCACGTCGGCGGCGTTCAGACCGTTTTCCCGGATGCGCGCAAAGGCTCGCGGGCCGGCTTTGAGGGTCAGGGAGGGGAACTTGATGTGGATGGCGGTCATACGGGTCTCGGTGCGTGGCAGGCGGGCGGGATTATAGAAGATTTCGTTGGGCTCCCCTGAAGGAGATGATGGCCATTCAGTTTCAATTAAGTTCACCTCGCTAAGGTGGCTCCCTGTTGGCAATACACGAAAAAACACGGAGACACCCATGAAAAACCTGACGGCCCTGATCACCGCATCCATTATCGGCATGACGGCCAGCATCGCCCACGCTCGCGACCTGGGGCCCGACGAAGCCCTGCGGCTGCGTGACGCTGGTACCATTGTGTCTTTCGAGAAGCTCAATGCCACCGCGCTGACCAAACACCCAGGCTCCAGCATCACCGAGACCGAGCTGGAAGAAGAGTACGGCAAGTACATCTACCAGGTTGAGCTGCGCGACCCGCAAGGTCTCGATTGGGACCTGGAATTGGACGCTGTCAGCGGGCAGGTTCTCAAGGATCATCAGGATACGTAATGAAGGTGCATTTGTTTTCCAGTCGAAGCGCCAGCCGGGCAGGCCTGGCGCTTCTGGTTTTGTGTTCGGTGGTCATGGCTCGCGACCTGGATCAGGACGAAGCCCTGCGCCTGCGCCAGCAAGGCGTGATCCTGCCGCTTGAGCAGCTCTTGCAGCAGGCGCTGGACCGCTATCCGGGCGCCAAACTGCTGGAAGCGGAGCTTGAAGAAAAACACGACGTCTACATTTATGAAGTCGAACTGTTGACCACCGAAGGCGTGGTGCGTGAACTGGACCTCGATGCCCGTACTGGCCAGTTACTGAAAGACAAGGAAGATTGATCGATGCGTTTGCTCCTCGTGGAAGACCACGTGCCCCTGGCCGATGAACTGATGGCCGGACTGAATCGCCAGGGCTATGCCGTGGACTGGCTGGCGGACGGTCGCGATGCGGTGTATCAGGGCAGCAGCGAGCCCTATGACTTGATTATCCTCGACCTCGGCCTGCCGGGTTTGCCGGGGCTGGACGTGCTCGCGCAATGGCGCGCAGGCGGTTTGGCGACGCCCGTGCTGATCCTGACAGCGCGCGGGTCCTGGTCCGAACGCATCGAAGGCCTGAAGGCCGGCGCCGACGATTACCTGACCAAACCGTTTCATCCAGAAGAACTGCACTTGCGGATTCAGGCGCTGCTGCGTCGGTCCCACGGCCAGGCCAACCAGCCGACGCTCAAGGCGGCAGGCCTGCATCTGGATGAAGGTCGCCAATGCGTGACCCGTGACGGTGCAGACATCCAGCTCACCGCTGCGGAATTTCGCCTGTTGCGTTATTTCATGCTGCACCCCGAACAGATCCTCTCCAAAAGCCACCTCGCCGAACACCTCTACGACGGTGAAACCGAGCGTGACTCCAACGTGCTGGAAGTCCACGTCAACCACCTGCGCCGCAAGCTCGGGCGCACGGTGATCGAAACCCGCCGTGGCCAGGGTTACCTGTTCGGCGGGCAAGCCAAGTGAGGTCGATCCAGCGCCGCTTGAGCCTGGGACTGATCAGCGTGATGGTGATCGTCGGCCTGGTGCTGGCGCAGACCAGTTTGTGGCTGTTCGAAATGGGTTTGCAGCGCTACCTCGAAGCCGGGCTGCGCAACGACAGCGAGAGCCTGCTGGTAGCGCTGGTGCGTGGCCCTCAGGGTTTGCAGCTGGATGAGCGACACTTGTCGCCGGCTTATCAGCGGCCGTATTCCGGGCATTACTTTCGCATCGACTTCGCCGACAACCATTGGCGCTCCCGTTCGCTGTGGGATCAGGAGTTTCCGCGGCTTGAGCAGCCCGGTCTGCAAAGCAATTTGCAATTGGGGCCGGAGGGGCAGCAGTTGCTGGTGTTGCGCTCGGACTATCGCCGGCTCGGGCAGTCGATTTCCATCAGCGTGGCCCAGGATTACACCCCGGTGCGCGACAGCTTTTTGCGCATGCAGCAAGTGGGCTTGGGCCTCGGTCTGGCGGGGTTGTTGCTGATTCTGCTGTTGCAACGGGTCACCGTGCGCCGCGCCTTGCGCCCGCTGGAAAAAGCCCGCGAGCAGATCGCTCAGTTGCAACAGGGTCAGCGTTCGCAACTGGACGATCAGGTGCCGGTTGAACTGGAGCCGCTGGTGGCGCAGATCAACCATTTGCTCGCTCATACCGAAGACAGCCTCAAGCGTTCGCGCAATGCCCTGGGCAACCTTGGCCATGCGTTGAAAACGCCGTTGGCGGTGTTGTTGAGCCTGGCATCGAGCGAAAAGCTCGATGCGCACCCGCAATTGCGCAAAGTACTCCAGGAGCAACTGGAACAAGTCCGTCTACGTCTCAACCGCGAACTCAATCGCGCCCGATTGTCCGGCGACGCGCTGCCGGGGGCGTTGTTCGATTGCGATGCCGAATTGCCGGGATTGCTGGCCACGCTCAACATGATTCACGGTGAACACCTGGACCTGAGCTATGTCGCGCCCAAGGGGCTGCAGTTGCCCTGGGATCGGGAAGACCTGTTGGAGCTGCTGGGTAATCTGCTGGATAACGCCTGTAAGTGGGCGGATGCCGAGGTGCGGTTGAGTGTGGTCGAGACGGCGGCAGAATTTGTGTTGAGCGTTGAAGACGATGGTCCGGGCATTCCCGAGGATCAGCGGGCTCAAGTGTTCAGCCGCGGCACGCGACTGGACGAACAGACCGATGGGCATGGGCTGGGATTGGGGATCGTGCGAGACATCGTGGATACGTGGGGTGGGGTGATGCGGTTGGAGGAGAGCGAGTGGGGCGGGTTGAAGGTGGTGATTCAGTTGCCCAAGCGCTGACATTGATCTGCGAGGAGATGAAGAACCTGTAGGAGTGAGCCTGCTCGCGATAGCGGAGTGTCAGGTAACAATTCTGCCATCTGACACTCCGCTATCGCGAGCAGGCTCACTCCCACATGGGGAACTGCAGTGAGTCCGGAATGAGCGTTACACCCGGAACTGGTCCATCAAGGCCTGCTGCTGATTCGCCAGGCTGTTGAGGGACTGGCTCACCCGCGCTGATTCATTGGCCTGCCCCGACAGCGACTCCGTCACGTCCCTGATTGTCGCCACGTTGTTGTTGATCTCTTCCGCCACGGCGCTTTGCTCTTCGGCCGCGCTGGCGATCTGCAGGTTCATGTCGCTGATCACCGTGACCGCGTCGCCAATCTGGCGCAATGCGGTCACGGCCTGGCCGACTTGCTCGACGCTGCCCTGAGCCTGGCGATGGCTGTTGTTCATCGAGCCCACCACATCCTGTGTGCCGCTTTGCAGCTGTTCGATCACCAGGCGGGTTTCTTCCACCGACTCCTGGGTGCGACGTGCCAGGTTGCGCACTTCATCGGCCACCACGGCAAACCCGCGTCCGGCTTCACCGGCACGGGCGGCTTCGATCGCGGCGTTGAGCGCCAGCAGGTTGGTCTGTTCGGCGATGGCACGGATCACTTCCAATACCGATCCAATTTTCTCGCTGTTGGCCGCCAGGCCTTCGACTTGCACCATCGCTGCGCTCATATCGGCCGCGAGGTTGTCGATGCTGGTGGTGGTCTGGTCGATCACGGTCAGGCCGCGGCGGGTGGCATGATCGGCGTCCCGCGCGGCCTGAGCGGCTTGCGCTGCGCTGCGGGCGACGTCCTGAGCCGTGGCGCTCATTTCGTGGGACGCGGTGGCGACTTGATCCACCTGACGATACTGCTGCTCCATGCCGGCGCTGGTTTGTGTCGCAATCGCGGATGACTGGTCGGCCGTGCTGCGCGCGTCCTGCACCGAGCGTTTGACCTCGGCAATGATCGGCTGCAGCTTGTCGAGGAAGCGGTTGAACCAACCGGCCAACTGGCCCAGTTCATCCTGCTTGTCGTAGGCCAGGCGGCGGGTCAGGTCGCCTTCGCCGCTGGCGATGTCTTCGAGCATGCGCGCCACACCCAGAATCGGTTTGGTCACGCTGCGCGCCATCAGCCACACCAGCAACAGGCCGATCAACGCGGCGACAACACCCAGGCCAAGCTCCAGCAGTGTGCCGGTGGTGTTGCTGTCGTCGAGTTGTTTTTCCAAAGCTTCAGCCGGGCCGACCAGGACTTTTTCCGGTACTTGCAGCAGTACGCCCCAGGATTTTCCACCGGGAATCGGCTGGAACGGTGCCAGAACCTTCAACTGCTGGTTGCTGTGCAGGCTTTCGGTTTTGCTGCTGCCGGCCAGCCTGCGGATCAGCTCTGCGCCGCTCGTTGTATCCACCGTATCCAGGCGCTGGCTGAGTTTGCTGGCGTCCGGGCTGTAACCGGCCAGCAAACCGACCGGGCTGATGATGCTGACGTTCGTCTGGCCGTCATAGAGCTTCTTGCTCGCGGCCTGACTGATCGCTTGCAGGCTGTTGAGGTTGATGTCCACCGACAGCGAGGCGATGACCTTGCCGTTGACCATCAGAGGGAAAACGATGCTGGTCATCAGCACGTTCTGGCCGTCGATCTTGTAGAAATACGGTTCGATCACGCAGGGATTGAGCGAGGTGCGCGGGCAGGTGAACCAGGCGTTGGCCGGCTCGCCGCTGGGGCCGGCACTGGTGTCGGCCATGTCGCTTTCCGGCAGCGCCATGGACGTGACCTTGCCCGGTGTCGGTTGCGACCAGTACAGGGCGAACCGGCCCTTGTCGTTGCTGCCCAATTCGGCCTGACCGGCGAAGAGTTCGTCCTTGCCGTCCAGTGCGTTGGCTTCGAACACCAGCGACAGACCGAGCAGCTCCGGGTTGGCCTGCAGCGCCGACTTGACCTGTCGGGTCAGGTCTTCACGCAAATCGAACGCGTCGAGGAAGCGTTTTTCTGCCTGGTCGCGCAGAAACAGCACCTGACGCGAAAAGCCGTGACCGTATTGATAGGCGTCCATGAACTGCTGGCGAATCTCCAGCGCCTGGTTTTCGCCCTGGGATTCGATCCGTGCCTGGGCGCTTTCGTTGAGCATCTCCATGCTCGAGGCTTTCACCAACGCGGAGCTGTGCTCCATGCGATACAGCGAAAGACCCACCAGCAGGGTCACGATGCCCGCCAGGCAAAGCCCGGCCAACAGGGTGATTTTCCATTGAATGGAAAGTTGTCTGAGTGACATGGAGACGTCCTTATTCGATAAATATCTGCGGCATTGCTCTATAACGGCAGTGATTTTGGATTCTTGATCCATTCAGATAAATAAGAAGCGACACCAAACCCTGTAGCAGCTGGCGAAGCCTGCGTTCGGCTGCGCAGCAGTCGTAAAATCAGAACTCACGGTGTATCAGGAAGTCCATGCAAGCCGGATTTACGACTGCTTCGCAGCCGAACGCAGGCTTCGCCAGCTGCTACAAGAGACGTACACGTTTAGCCTGCTACAAGGGCGGGCAGGCATTACAGCGACCAGGCCGGTCGTGTTGGCTTTGACAAGGTGGCATCGGTCCGGCACAGTGCGCGCCCTCTAATAAAACCCATTTCATGATCCGCTGGCGGCTCTTTGCAGACTGCCGGCTGAACTCATTGCGCTTGTCTTGAGGTAACGATGATTAATGCTGTAATTGCCGCGGTCGGCGTCATGCTGATACTCAGCCTGTCCCGCGTGCATGTCGTGATCGCACTGATCGTGGGTGCCCTGGTCGGTGGTTTGACCGGTGGCCTTGGCATCGACGCCACCCTGAAAGCCTTCAATAGCGGCCTCGGCGGCGGGGCGACGGTAGCGTTGTCCTATGCGTTGCTGGGGGCTTTTGCCGTGGCGATCGCCCAATCCGGCATGGCCCATGCGCTGGCTGACAAGGCCCTGGCGATGGTCGATCGCCAGCACGCCAGTGGGGGCGGCCGGGTCAAGTGGCTGCTGATCGGCTTGCTGTGGGTGGTGGCCATTGCCTCGCAGAACATTTTGCCGATACATATCGCCTTCATTCCCTTGCTGGTTCCGCCGCTTTTATACGTGCTGACCAAGCTGCAACTGGACCGGCGGCTGATCGCCTGTGTCATGACATTCGGCCTGATCACGCCGTACATGTTCCTGCCGGTGGGCTTCGGTAACATCTTTCTCAATGAAATCCTGCTGGCCAACGTCGCCCGCAGTGGTGTGGACATCAGCGGCATCAACGTTACCCATGCCATGGGTATTCCGGCGCTGGGCATGGTGTTCGGGCTCGCCGTAGCGTTCTTCAGCTACCGCAAGAAACGCGTCTACGACCTGGGGAAGATCGAGCAGGTCGAGCAGGTGGCCGTGCAATACAACCCGCTGAGCCTGATGGTGGCGGGACTGGCCATCGTTGCCGCGTTCGTCATTCAGCTGCTGCTGGATTCGATGATCATCGGTGCGCTGGCGGGGTTTCTGATCTTCTCGGTGTCGGGCATTGTCAAGTGGCGTGATACCGATGACCTGTTCACCGAAGGCATGAAGATGATGGCCATGATCGGCTTCATCATGATCGCCGCGTCCGGCTTTGGCGAAGTGATCAAAGCTACCGGGGACGTGCAATCGCTGGTCGAAACCTCGGCGTCTTGGATCGGCCACAGCAAAGCCATTGGCGCCTTGCTGATGTTGCTGGTCGGCCTGTTGGTGACCATGGGCATCGGCTCATCGTTTTCCACCGTGCCGATCCTGGCGGTGATTTTCGTGCCGTTGTGCGTGCAGCTGGGGTTCAGTCCGCTGGCGATCATCAGCATCGTCGGTACGGCCGGTGCCTTGGGTGACGCGGGCTCGCCTGCTTCGGACTCGACCCTGGGCCCGACCTCCGGTTTGAACATCGACGGCCAGCATCACCATATCTGGGACACCGTGGTGCCAACGTTCCTGCACTACAACCTGCCGTTACTGGCGTTTGGCTGGGTGGCGGCGATGGTGCTCTGACTTACAAATGCAGGGGCTGTGTGGCGAGGGGATTTATCCCCGTTGGGCTGCGCAGCGGCCCCAAAATGGGACAGCTGGGCAGTCCAACGGGGCGGTGCGACGTCTCGCTAAATCCCCTCGCCACACAGCCACACAGCCACACAGCCACACTCCCACAATGACTGCATTCAACTTTTGACCTGGCGTGCCGTTAAAGCTTTAACCACGCCAATAACATCAAAAGAGTGAACGTCATGCGCATGAGCTTGAAGGCTAAAGTCCTGTCCCTTGCCGTCCTCCCGGTATTGCTCTTTGCGCTGGTCATCAGCCTGACCACCTTGTTCATTCTCCAGCAACAGGCCCGCAACGAAGTCGAGGAAACCCGTCAGCGTCTGCTCAGCGACGCCAAGACGACCCTGCAAAGCTACGTCGCCGTGGCCATGACCGCGATCAAACCGCTTTACGACGCTGCCGCCCCTGGCGATGACGCGGCACGGGCCCAGGCGGTCAAGCTGCTGTCGAGCATCAGCTATGGCAAGGATGGCTACTTCTTCGGCTACGACTCCAACACCGTGCGCCTGTTCAAGGCCAACAGCCCGGAAGGCGTCGGCCAGAGCTTCAAGGACAACCGCGATCCGAATGGCGTCTACGTCAACCGCGACCTGGTGAAGGTCGCGAAGGATGGCACCCACTATCTGCAATACAGCTCGCCACTGCCGGGTAACAGTCAGGTGCTGGTGCCCAAACTCGGCTACACCGAATTCCTGCCGAAGTGGGACATGGCGGTCGGCACGTCGGTCAATCTCGATGGCATCGAAGCGCAAGTCGCACTGGTCGAAGCCAAGGTGCACGAGCGGATGGAAGGCGTAGTGCTGAGCATTGTCGGCATTGCGCTGCTGGTGTTGCTGGTGATCGCCGTCGCCGGTCTGTTGCTGGCCAACACCATCTTGCGTCCGCTGACCCTGATGAAAGCCAACCTGGACGACATTGCGGCGGGCGAGGGCGACCTGACCCGCCGTCTGACCGTCACCAGCAAAGATGAACTCGGTGAACTGGCCGGCTCGTTCAACCGCTTCGTCGACAAGATCCATGGGCTGGTGCGGCAGATCACCGAAATGACTTCGCAACTGACCGGGTTGGTGAATCAGGTGTCCGATCAGGCCCAGCGTTCGGACAAGGCCATGGAACGCCAGCGCCACGAGACGGACCAGGTGGCCACGGCGATCAATGAGATGTCGGCGGCGGCCCAGGAAGTGGCGAAAAGCGCGCAGAACGCGGCGGTGGCGGCCCAGCAGACCGATGAAGAAGGCCAGGCGGCCAAGCGTGTGGTGGCTGGCAGCATCGTCAAGATTCATGCGTTGGTGGACGACATTCGCAGCAGCGGCGTGTCTCTCGACAGCTTGCAGAAAGACGTGTCGTCGATTGTCAGTGTGCTCGGTGTGATCCGTTCGATTGCCGATCAGACCAACTTGCTGGCGCTGAACGCTGCCATCGAAGCGGCTCGCGCTGGCGAAGCGGGCCGAGGGTTTGCAGTGGTGGCGGACGAGGTGCGGGCGTTGGCCAGTCGCACGCAAATCAGCACTCAGGAAATTCAGAGCATGATCGACCGCTTGCAGGCCGGAACCCAGTCAGCCGTGGACGCCATGCGCCGCTCCAGCGAAGCCGGCGACGGCACCAGCGCTCAGGCCAATGAAGCGGGTGCTTCGCTGGACACCATGGCGCAACTGATCGCCACCATCAACGCGATGAACGCGCAGATCGCCAGCGCCGCCGAGGAGCAAACGGCTGTGGCCGAAGAGATCAACCGCAGCGTGCATCAGATCGCGGTGGCCGTGGACAGCGTCGCCGACGAAACCCAGCTCGGCGCGCAGACCACCCGCAGCCTTGCGGACCTGGGACAGCGGTTGGGCAAGCTGGTCGGACAGTTTCGTATCTGACCCAAGGATGTCCTTGGAACACACACAGACACACACCTGTAGCAGCTGCCGAAGGCTGCGTTGACCCCGGGGTCGCGCTCGACCGAAACGGGCGCTGTCCGGACCCTGTGATGTCCGCTTGAAAATCGGGGGGCGCTTCGCGACCCTACGCAGGCTTCGCCAGCTGCTACAGGTCTTCCGGGGTGCCGGAGGCTGGAGGCAACTGTTACGGCCTGTCCCAATACGGCACCACGCCGAAACACTCCACGTAAAAATCAATCACCGTCCTGACCTTCACCGACAACCGTCGGCTGCCAGGCCATAGCACCGCGATCTGTTGGGGCTCGAGGCTGTTGGACACCTGATAGTCCCCCAGCACTGGCACCAGCGTGCCGTTGCGCACGGCTTCGCCAATCAGCCACGACGGAAACATCACCAGCCCCAGTCCCTGTTCGGCAGCCTGGGTGAGGGTGTCGGCGTGATTGCCTGTGATGGGGCCGGTGACCGGGTAGGGCGTCCAGTCCTGTTGATCCTTGCGAAAGAACCAGCGCTGCTGGCCCGTGACCCCTTTGTAGGCAAGGCACTGATGCGCAGCCAGCTCATCGGGGTGTTTCGGCGAGCCATGGCGTTTCAGGTACGCCGGGCTTGCCGCCACCTGAAAGCGATGGGGCGCCAGGATGCGCGCCTGCATGCTGGAATCGTGCAGCGGGCCGATGCGAAACAACAGGTCTGCGCCCTCCTGCAGCGGGTCGACGTAAGTGTCGGTCTGCTGGATATCCAGTTGCAGCTTCGGATAGCGCTCGCATAACTGCCCCAGCCAAGGCGTCAGGTGACGCTGCCCGAACACCACCGGCGCATTGATCCGCACCAGTCCGCTGGGCTCGCTTTGCTGTTCCTGCAACGCCTGTTCGGCTTCTTCCAGTTGCACCAGCACCAGCCGCGCGTGATGCCCGAGCATGCGCCCGGCTTCGGTCGGCGTGACGGCGCGGGTGTGGCGATAGAGCAATTGCTGGTTCAGGGCTTGCTCCATTAGCTGGATTTGCCGGGAGATCGAAGAGGGCGCCAGGCCTTCGCGACGGGCGACTTCGGAAAAACTGCCGTGGTCGAGCACCGCGACAAAAAGTCGAAGTGCCTTGAAACCAAACTCGTTGAGGCCCTGCATGGGAATGTCCTGCTGTGCGGTTTGCGCAAAAGTGTTGTCCGGATGCTCCCATTTATCGCAAAGGATCGCCAGACGATAATGCGCGCCTATTCCACCCAGTGGGAGCGAGCAGACTCGCACTCACGGGTTGGGCCAACTGATCACGGGTACTGCTTATGCAATCTTCTTCAATCGAACAAGCCGGCGTTGTTCCAGCGCCTGCAACCAAACCAGGACTTCGGCTGCTGCTGTTGCCGCTGGTGATTCTGGCCGGCATGGGCCTTTCCGTGGAGGCCGGGTTGCTCGGGCCGCTGGGGGGGCAGGTCGGGCACCTGTGGGCAACCTTGAGCATCTTCGGTGTCGGTTCGGCGATTCTGTTTTTGCTGCTGTTGTTCAGCGGCCCGCAACAAGGACCGGCCTTGAACACCTTGCCGCGCTGGCAATTGATCGGGGGTTTTCTGGGGCCGATGTACGTCATCGTGCTGACCCTGGCCACACCCCATATCGGCATTGCCATGACCATGATCGCGATCCTTTCCGGGCAGGTCGGCAAGAGTGTGTTGATCGACCATTTTGGCTGGTTCGGCGCCGCGCGTAAAAAGGTCAACGGTGAACGTTGGCTGGCCTTGCTGCTGATTGTTGCGGCACTTGTTCTGATCGCAAGGGGTTAATGATGAGTCTGATTATTTTGTTGGCGGTGGTCGTGGCTGCCGGTGCGGTGTTGAGCGTGCAGGCGGCGATCAACGGGCGTCTGGGTGAAACGGTCGGTGTGTTGCGCAGCAGCCTGTTGACCTTCGTGGTGGGCGCGGTGGTAACAGGATTGCTGATTCTGTTTTTCGAACCGGCCCATGCGGTGAGCCTGCTGGACGTGCCGAAATGGCAGCTCAGTGGCGCATTGTTCGGCGTGGTCTACATGATGGTCATGGTCGGCGCGGTACCACGGGTGGGTACGGCAGTGGCGACGGTGGCAGTGATCGTGGGGCAACTGGGCATGGGCATGTTGATCGACAATTTCGGCTGGCTGGGTAATCCGGCGATCGAGTTGTCCAGCAGCCGTATCCTGGCGATGGTGTGCCTCGCCTTTGCGTTGCTGTTCATGTACCGCAGCAATACCCGCAGCGCCTGATACCGGTCACCACTATTCCTGTAGCTGCTGCCGAGCCTGCGAGGCTGCGTTTGTTTCGGAAGTCCTGCGAGGACTTCGTCCTCGAACGCAGCCTCGCAGGCTCGGCAGCTGCTACAGGGATGTTCACAGCTCCTACACTGTCAGTGACGAGTGCGCATCCGCCGCATCCGGACGACCATAACAATGGAGTCAAACCATGACAGTGACCAAAACCGATACCTGCGACTGCCCGAAATGCGAGTGCAAGCTGGGTGAACATCCGATCGCGCGACACGGCAAGCACTACTGCTGCGAGGCCTGTGCGAAGCATCATGAGCATGGCGAAGAATGCTCGTCCAAAGGCTGCAAGTGCGCCAAAAGCTGATCAGTCGCCCAAAGAAAGTGGAGCCTTCCTGGCTCCACTGTCGTCTGAATTCCCCCCCCTGTTGATACTTAGCCTGCGGGTCGCCAGGTCACATTCTCGACCCCGAATTTCTCCGCCATCGGTTTGCTGGTTTTCTGCACCTTCTCTCGGCCAAAGCGCGGGATCCGACCCACACCGGCGTCACAGCTTGCCCAATGCCAAGCCTCTGCGTTGTCCATCTTGTCCAGACGGATAATGAAAGACTTGGGGGCGCCATGAAGGGTGTATTCAATGACGAATAGTTTTGCGTTGTTCATAAAGCCCGTATTCCTCCCTGTGGTATTAAAAGGATCGTGGGCGTCGCGGAAAATTCAGTCGGATTGTCAGACGGCTGTGACCAGTGGCGGCATGACTGTTCGCTCGTTAACATGCATCTCCTGAAAACCCCAATGATCATTGCCCATGGCCCTCGCCGCGCCCCCAGATCTGAGTGATACCGATGTGCCTGTGCAACCGCTCGCGCGCACCTATTCGCGCGGGCTATTCATCGAGCCCCACGACCATGTCTGGGGCCAGTTGCTGTATGCGATGAGTGGGGTCATGTGGGTCGAAACGCCGCATGAGGCGCTGGTGGTTCCGCCGCAGCGCGCGGTCTGGCTGCCGCCGGGCGTGCCCCATGGCATTCGTGTGGTCTCGGACTTGCAGATGCGCAATATCTACCTGCGCCCTTCATTGGCGGCGACGCTGGACGACACGGTCCAGGTGATCGAAGTGGGTGGGTTGCTGCGTGAGTTGATTGTCAGGCTGGTGGAGCAGGGTGAGGACGGCGCCCCCGAGTATTACGAGGCGCTGGTGAACCTGGCGTTGTTGGAGCTTAGGCGAGCCGGGCGATCCCTGCTGAAAATACCGCTGCCGGACGATTCCGACCGGCGCCTGATGAGCTTGTGCCAGGCCGTCATGGCCAATCCCTCGCTGGACGTTCCCTTCGAACAGTACGCGGAAAACGTCGGTGCCAGCGTGCGCACTCTGGCGCGATTATTCAAGGACGGCCTGGGCATGGGCTTCGCCGAGTGGCGGCGGCAGGTCCAACTGGCGACGGCGGTGGCGGAATTGATTCAGGGTGTACCGGTCAGCGCGATTGCACGGGAGCTGGGCTATTCGCCGAGCAGCTTCAGCGACATGTTCCGTCGGGAGCTGGGTGTCGCCCCCTCACAGTTTTGCGCAAGCCAGCGTCCGGATTGATCGTTTGGCCGAGATTCAGAAGCGCTTGGCCGATACGCGACGTGACCCGCTTATAGACTTCAGGCTTATCTAAACGCCTGGATGCTGCCATGAATTACCTCATCTCGATTGTGATCGGTCTGGGCGTCGGCCTGCTGTACGGCGCGCTGGATTTTCGTTCGCCAGCACCGCCCGCGATTGCGCTGTTAGGCCTGCTCGGCATGCTCGCCGGAGAGCAGTTGTGGCCGCTGGGGCGGCAACTGATCGCTGGCTGGATCTCTTGAATTCTGTTCCTTCAAAATTGGACACCTTCCATGAACGCACTGCAGTTCGACAAAACGGGCGACCTTTCGGCCCTTCGCTATGTTGAGATTCCCGCCCCTGTTGCCGGCGCTGATGAGGTACTGGTCGAAATCAAAGCCGCCGGCCTGAACCCCAGCGATGTGAAGAATGTGCTGGGGCGTTTTCCCTACACCACGCTGCCGCGCATTCCCGGCCGCGACTTCGCCGGCATCGTTGTGCAAGGTCCGCAGGCACTGATAGGCCAGGAGGTCTGGGGCACGGGGCGTGAGTTGGGTTTTTTCGCCGATGGCTCTCATGCGCAATTCGTGAAACTGCCGGCCAATGGCGTCGCACGCAAACCGACCCACCTGTCCTTCGCTCAAGCCGCCAGCCTCGGCGTGCCGTACACCACGGCGTGGGATGCGCTGGAGCGCAGTCTGGTGACGGCCGATACGCGATTGCTGGTGATCGGCGGCGGCGCGGTGGGCAGTGCGGCGTTGGCGCTGGCCAAAGTACGCGGCGCCCAGGTACTGGCGGCGGCGCGTCGGCCCGAACAGATCAAGGCATTGCAGGCGCAGGGTTATCCGACGCTGCAGCTGGACAAGCCCGAAATGTTGGGTGAGCAAGTGAGTGCCGTGTATGCCGGTGGTGCGGACGTGATCTTCGACACCACAGGCTTCTGGCTACCGGCTTCGGTGACAGCATTGGCGACCTTCGGACGAATCGCAATCATCGCTGCGCCGGTGGATGGGCTGGTCCAGTTGCCAGCGTTGGGCTTGTACCGCAAAGGTGGCTCGGTGGTAGGCATCAACTCCCTGCTTTACGGCGTCCAGGCCTGCGCCGCCATGCTTGACCAGTTCGGCCAGTTCTTCGATCAGGACTTGCTGCCGTTGCCGCAAGGGTTGTTCGAATCGCTGTTGTCGGAAGGTGTGGAGCGGTATGCGGAAGTGGATCGTGGAAGTGCGGATAAAGTGATTTTTGTGCCGTGAGCTAGAGATGTATCTGCAGGAACAAAGCTCGCTGGCGATGGCTTTTGATCTGCTTTTGATCTTCTTGCCCCCTCGGAAGGCCGAGCGCAGGTTCTGCGCAGTGGGCAACCCGGCAAGGATGCCGGGTTAGCCGCGCACGGCCATGGATGGCCGATCGCGGCGGGCCCACGGAGCAGGACCGGAGCGAGGGAATGCCGAGCCCAGGCGAGGCACCGTACGAAAGGGGCAAGAGCGTTTGGTTACTTGGCGCTCTTCCAAGTGACTCGCCGTAAGGGCGAAACCAATAGCCGCCGTGACCGAAGAAACGGATATGTACACCCGCAAGAATCTCACCGCCGATCAGACCGCTATCGCGAGCAGGCTCACTCCTACAGTTTGATCTGGGGCATCCGGGAGAAAGGTGTCGGCGGGCAAGCCGCCGTCGCGAGCAAGCTCAGCTCCCGCAGTCAGAACTGATACCCAACCCCCGCGTAATACCCCCAACCATCCGACCGGGCACGGAAGTCGCCGTCGCCGAAATTCAACTCACTGCCATCCTCCCAGTTACCCCCGTTGTGAAAATACCGACCCACCAACGTAAAACGCAGATGCGTAAAGGCGTACAGCAACACGTTGGTCGCCACCGTCGCGTTAGCCGTGCGCGCCGGGTTGTCCTTGTGCAGGTCCGAACCAAAGTCGAAATTGGTGAAGCCGATATACGTCAGCGACGCGCCATTGCTGAAGCTGCTGATCGGAACGATGTACTTGAGTTGGGCACGATAGCCGTCCCAGGAATACTCGTTGCTGGCCCCGTAGTTTTCCCACTGATAACGACCGTAGAAGTTGGCCGACAGATTGACACGCGAGTGCGTGTCGATGTCCGTGCCCAACCCGCTGTACAGCGTATTCGCGCGGTTGGCGCTATTGCTGCCGTGATCGTAGATCCAGTCAAACGCCACATACCATTCCTTGAACGGACCGATGGCCAGGCTGCGGCCCGCCAGGTAGTTGATCGAGATCCGCGGTTCGTGCTCCATGAACATCGGCGAGCCATGGTCCCAGACGCCTTTGTCGTGGCTGTTGCCGATGTTGAAAATCTTCGGGATGTCGATGTAACCGTACAACTCGAACGGCCCCTTGCGCCCGAAATACTCGTATTCCAGATAGATATCATCCGCCGGTTGCGGGCCGAAGCTGATGTCTTTGCTGCCAATGACTGTCAGGTCCTGGTTGAACCAGTCCGAGAGGTACGCGCCTTTTTTCGGCGGGCTGGCTTCGGGGCTGAGGGCTTCGCCCTGGGCGGATTCTTCGGGCGTGGCGGGTTGCGCCAAGGTGTTGCAGCTGAGTAGTCCTGTAACGCTGGCGAGCAGCAGGGAAACAGCCAATGTGCGCGAACGTGTCACGCGACGGGAAGTGCAAAGCATTAAAAGTCCCTTTTCGTTTGGAGCGGGGCCCGTTTCTTCGGGCTTGAGCCGTTATGTATCGAAACCGCGCCTATCAGCGGTTCGCAAACGTTTGCACAAGCCATACCAATTGTTTCAAGAAGATCAAATTCATGCCGATTACTCGCCCCTTGTAGCTGCCGCGGGCTGCGATCTTTTGATCTGACGGCCACGAATCAAACGGTATGTTGCTGTAGGATTATTGGCCTGACTTCACGAGGTACACCCCTATGAGCGAGCCGATTCGTCTAACCCAGTACAGCCACGGTGCAGGGTGTGGCTGCAAGATTTCACCCCAGGTGCTGGAGGTGATTCTGGCCGGCAGCGGGGCGCAGAACCTTGATCCCAAGCTGTGGGTGGGCAATGCCTCGCGCGATGATGCGGCGGTATACGCCATCGATGAAGAACGCGGGGTGGTCTCGACCACGGATTTCTTCATGCCGATTGTCGATGATCCGTACGATTTCGGTCGTATCGCTGCCACCAATGCCATCAGCGATATCTATGCCATGGGCGGCGACCCGTTGATGGCGATCGCGATTCTCGGCTGGCCGGTCAACGTGCTGGCGCCGGAGATCGCCCGTGAAGTGATCCGTGGCGGGCGCTCGGTCTGCGACGAAGCGGGCATTCCACTGGCCGGCGGTCACTCCATTGATGCGCCCGAACCGATCTTCGGCCTGGCAGTCACCGGGCTCGTGGAAAAGCGCCACATGAAGCGCAACGACACCGCCACCGCCGGTTGCCTGCTGTACCTCACCAAGCCGCTGGGCATTGGCATCCTCACCACCGCCGAGAAGAAGGGCAAGCTGCGCAACGCCGACATTGGGTTGGCCCGCGACTGGATGTGCACCCTGAACAAACCCGGCAGCCGCTTCGGCAAACTCGACGGCGTGACCGCGATGACGGACGTCACCGGGTTTGGCCTGTTGGGGCATCTGGTGGAAATGGCCGACGGCAGCCAACTCACCGCGCGCATTCAATATGACCGCGTTCCACGTCTGCCCGGTGTTGAGTATTACCTCGAACAGGGCTGCGTGCCCGGCGGCACACTGCGCAATTTCGACAGCTATGCCAGCAAGCTCGGTCGCCTTCAGGAGCTGCATAAACTCGTTCTGTGCGACCCGCAAACCAGCGGTGGCCTGCTGGTCGCCGTCACCCCGCAAGGCAACACCGGCTTCCTCGCTGTGGCCGCCGAACTGGGCCTGAACCTTGAGCCCATCGGTGAGCTGGTTGAGCGACAGACACACGCGGTTGAGGTGTTCTGATGTCGACCGACTTCACCGATTACCGCGACATCTTTCTCAACGACCGGCCAATGATGGACACCCGCGCGCCGGTCGAGTACGCCAAGGGTTCATTCCCCGGCGTAATCAATCTGCCGCTGATGAACGACCACGAGCGCCAACGCATCGGCACTTGCTACAAGCAGCAGGGGCAGCAATCGGCGATCATCCTGGGGCATCAACTGGTGTCGGGTGACATCAAGGCCGAACGCATCCAGGCCTGGGCCGATTTCGCCCGGGCGCATCCTGATGGCTACCTTTACTGTTTTCGCGGCGGGTTGCGTTCGCAGATCGTCCAGCAATGGCTCAAGGACGAGGCGGGCATCGACTATCCGCGCGTCGGTGGCGGTTACAAGGCCATGCGTACCTTCTTGCTGGAGACGGTCGACCAGGCGATTGCCCAGTGTGATTTCGTCCTGCTGGGCGGCATGACCGGCACCGGCAAGACCGAGGTGCTGACGCAGTTGCGTAACGGGCTGGACCTTGAGGGTCACGCCAACCATCGCGGCTCCAGTTTCGGCAAACGTGCCACTGGCCAGCCGTCCAACATCGACTTCGAAAATCGCCTGGCGGTGGACGTGTTGAAAAAGCGCGCCGCTGGCATCGAGCAATTCGTGCTGGAAGACGAGAGCCGCATGGTCGGCAGTTGTGCGTTGCCGTTGCCGTTGTTCCAGGGCATGCAGCAGTTTTCGATGGTCTGGCTGGAAGACAGCCTGTCAGGGCGGGTCGAGCGAATCCTGCGCGATTACGTGGTGGATTTATGCGCCGAGTTCATCCGCGTGCATGGCGATGAAGGGTTTGCGCTGTTTTCCGAGCGGTTGCTGGAAAGCCTGAACAATGTGCAGAAACGCCTGGGCGGAGAACGCCATCGGCGGATGTTGATATTGATGGAAGCGGCATTGGCGGAGCAGGCACGCAGTGGCGCGGTGGATCTGCACCGGGACTGGATCGAAGGGTTGTTGAGCGAGTATTACGACCCGATGTATGCGTTCCAGCGGGAGAAGAAGGGTGGGCGTATCGAGTTTGCGGGGGAGCAAGCGGCGGTTCTGGAGTATTTGAGAGCGCGGCAAAAACAACAGGATTGAGGGTGTTTTTGCCGGCCTCATCGCGAGCAAGTTTTGCTCCCACAGGATTTGCGCCTGACCGTTACCGCGTGGACGGTGCCTGATCTGTAGAAGCAAAGCTTGCTCGCGATGGGGTCGTGTCAGGCGCTACCTGTTTTAAAGGACAGCCGCGCCGATCAACCCGGTGATCACTCCGATCCCCGTGGTCATCAGCGCCACGCTCACCAGTACCCGTGCGTCGAAATCCTTACGCAGCATCAGCAGCGACGGCAGGCTGATGCTCGGCAAGGTCATCAACAAAGCGACCGCCGGAGCGGTGCCCATCCCCAGGGTCATCATGGTTTGCACGATCGGGATTTCCGCCGCCGTGGGGATCACGAACAATGTGCCGATGATCGCCAGCGGTATCAGCCACAGCAAACCGTTGGCCATGGCGCCGTCAATGTGAGGGAACACCCAGACCCGCACGGCCCCCAGGACCAACACCGCCAGGATGTAGATCGGAATCGTGCTCCAGAACAACTGCCAGATGGTGCGGCCCCAGCGAACCAGGAACGGTTGCGAGTCCGGTTCACTGGCCGCCGACACCGCTTCGACAGCCGCTTCGGGCAGTACTTCCGGGCCGGAAATCCGCTGTGCAACCAGCGACACACCGAACACCAGCACAATACCCGCCACCAGTCTCAGCGCCGTGAATCCCCAGCCCAGCACGAATCCCATGAACACCAGCGTGGCCGGGTTCAGCACCGGGTTGCCGATCCAGAAGGCCAGCGCCGCGCCGACCGAGACATTCGACCGCCGCATGCTCGCCGCCACTGGAGCGGCGCAGCACGAGCACATCATCCCCGGCAACGCAAACAAGCCACCGCGCACGGTCGAGGCAAAACCGGCGCGGCCAAACAGGCGCAGCAGCCAGTCTCGCGGGATCAGCACCTGCAGGAGCGAGCCGAGGATGACGGCCAGCACGGCGGCTTTCCAGATCGCCAGGAAATACACCTTGGCATAGGTCAGCGCAGCGATGAGCGGGGAGGTTTGTGCGTCGTTGAGAATAGACGCGCCGATGCTGTGGTTGTCAGCGGCCAGGAAGGCTTTGGCGTAGTAGGGCGACCATTTGACGTAATAGAGACCGATGCAGGCGACGAGGACGAAGAGGGCGGGTTTCCACCAGAACGACCAGCCCCGAGTGGGGGCGGCAACAGAAGACAGTGACATGGTGAGGTTCCGGACGAGAGGACGATGGACGGATGATAGCCCAGACCTTGCCTTTCGCGGAGTGTGGCCAATGATGATCAGTCGGGTTCAGTGAGCTTCTGCGGCGAGCGAGCCTGCTCGCGCCGGGCCGCGCAGCGGCCCCAAATCCCAAGTTATGTCGGGCAGGTCTCGGCACCGTTATCCAGACCTTGCTTGTAACTGTGGCTCGCGACGCTCGCCTTGCCGTTGTGCCAGGTCAGCGTCAGGACGAACAGCGAATCGTAATCGCTGGACTCCCAGTCTTCTGTGATCGTCTGTTTCTTGCCAACGGCTTCGCCCGCAACCGTGTTGATCAGCTCCGGCAGGTAGCCGTGGGACCAGGCGGTATAGATGACCGAGTTGTGATACTTGTCGTGAAGCAGTTCATCGGCCAGGTCGCTGGTGTCATTGGCCGAAAAGTTGATGTTCACCGGCAAACCGAGCTTGATCGCGCTGGGGCTGATGGTCATCAGCGGACGAATATAACTGTAGGAGTTATCCAGCTCGCCTTCTTCGACATTGCGCGTCGGGTTGGCGGCAAACACGTAGTTGGCCTTGCCGAATTTTTCCGGCAGCAAGGTGGCCAGGTCGATGGCGCGGT
>Ga0247812_10000261_pt1 | contig 46967 bp, 40 predicted proteins | sample UWRJL149409B1_FD_178011 | JGI IMG/M metagenome (GOLD analysis project Ga0247812, IMG submission 178011) | Plant litter microbial communities from Arlington Agricultural Research Station in Wisconsin, United States - UWRJ-L149-409B-1 | ecosystem: Environmental > Terrestrial > Plant litter >...
TAATAAGCTCTTTCAAAATCATCCTTAAAAAAAAATGGCTGAATAACCATTTGCTGTGCAAATTGAATTATTCAGCCATTTAAAGCCGGGTTGCGCAACGGCCACGATGAGATGGCTTTTTTGTTTAACTCCGATTCCCCTTCAGGGGTGTTAGGGGGCATAGTTTTTTTGCAATATTAAAAAGCTGGCGCGCTCTTCTTTGTGAAAGGGGACATCCCAATTACCTTGGTAGCTTATTTTGGTGGGGAGTAGTTTACCGTTGAAATTATTGAGTTCGATGTTCATCTGTACGTTGAAATCAAACAGCATGTTGCTGTATTTCATATCCACGTAACGGCCCAGTATCTGGAACGTACGGGCATCAAATATGGTGGTGAGTTCCCGTATCATCACATCGCCATCGGCCGTGCTGGGTTTACGGATCACCTTAAAGCGATATACCGGGATGCTATCTACATATTTCCCCCTTGCAAATTCGTAATTGTAGAACTGCCGCATCTCCGGTCCAAAAATCTCTGTTTTGCTGCTTAGAAACGGGATTCCGGTTATCTTCCTCCCCGGAGTAAATATTAATGCTTTCAGTTTGGCTTTGTAGCCGGCGTTCTTGCCTTTTTCACCGGGTGCTTCGTCGGCCGTAGTAAAATCAGAGTTGTAGGCATTGGTAAAAATATAGTCAAACATTTCTACCGTGTACAACTGGTACTTGCCGTTCTTTTTAAATACGGTGCCGCTGTCTGTTTTGGCGATGAAATCTACCTTATGCCTTCCGTTGGTGTAAGTGCGTTCTATTTTGCGGTAGATCTTCCCCTCTACCTTGTTCTTTTTATTGTAGGTGTAAATGCTGTTCTCGGCGGTAAAGCGAAAGCGCTTCATATCCTTAAAGGCTTTGTAAAAGCTGGTATCCTGCACCACGGCATCAATAAAATCCTGCGCGTTCAGCCGGTGCGAACGGATGTTCACCGGCGAATCTATCACTACGGAAATTAGCGTATCAGGGGTAAAACGCTTGATACGCTGCGCGTTTGAGCTGAAAGCGAAAAGGACAATGCAGAAGGCGGTGAGAAGTGTTTTGTTCATAAATGAGGTTCATGGATCATAGATGATAGTTCATAGCAAAAAGATGAACGTTCATAAATCACAGACAATGGCTCACGATAAATAAACAATACCCATGCGAGTTAATATCAAAAAGCGGCAATCTTGCCATGATCTATGAACAATTAACTATGAACCAGCAAACTAATTCCCCAATTGCTTAACCGCCAGGTAGGCCATTAAACCGGTACTAATTTTAAATGCGTCTTCCTCTACATCAAAGGTTGGGGTGTGTACCGATGAGGTAATGCCACGCGCCTCGTTACGGGTGCCTAAGCGGTAAAAACAGCTATCCGCTACTTGTGAGTAGTAGGCAAAATCTTCGGCAGCCATCCAGATGTCCAGATCAAGCACGTTCTCTTTACCCAAATAATCTTCTGCATGGCCGCGGGTAGCATTGGTAAGCACTTCCTCGTTGATGAGGAAAGGGTACCCGCGCATAATATTAAACTCGCAGCTGCCGCCCATGCTTTCGGCAATACCTTCGGCCATTTTCTTGATCTTGATATGTGCTTCGCTGCGCCATTTCTCATCCATAGTGCGGAAGGTGCCTTCCAGGTAAACCTCGTTTGGGATAACGTTGGTTGCGCCGTTGGCAATTACTTTACCAAAGGACAATACCGATGGGCTCTTAGGATCGGCAAAGCGGCTTACCACCTGTTGCAGGGCGGTTAAGATATATGCGGTAATAATTACCGGGTCTACGTTCTGTTGCGGTTGCGCACCATGGCCGCCTTTGCCCCTTACGGTAACATACAGTTCATCAGTTGATGCCATGTACTTACCCGCACGGAAACCTACCTTACCGGCGTCTATCAGCGGCATTACATGCTGCCCTAAAACAGCCTGCGGTTTAGGGTTCTCCAACACACCTTCCTGAATCATCAGGCTGGCGCCGCCCGGCAATTTTTCTTCAGCCGGCTGAAAAATGAGTTTTACCGTGCCGCCAAATTCGGCTTTTAATTCGGTTAAGATTTTAGCGGTACCCAACAGCGATGAAGTATGCGCATCATGGCCGCAGGCATGCATTACACCAGGGTTTTGCGATTTGTACGAAACATCATTAGCCTCCAGTATGGGCAATGCATCCATATCAGCACGCAGGGCAACTACCTTATCAGATGGTTTATCGCCTTTTATCAGCGCCACCAAACCGGTATCGGCCATTTTATGGTACTCTAATCCCATCTCTTCCAGTTTCTGGGCAACAAACACAGATGTTTCCACCTCGTGAAAAGAAAGCTCCGGGTGCGAATGCAAATGGCGGCGGTTGGCCACTACATCATTAAATATCTCTGCCGATAACTGCTGGATCTTTTCTTTAATCATTGCTGATAACTGTTTTTGGGGGATTGATTTTTTCTGATACGATAAACAACGCCGGGAACATGCCCTGCAACTGGTTCTTCATCCGTTCGGCCTCTAAGCGCGAACGGAAATCGCCGGCCCTTACTTTAAAATTAGGTTCGCGGTAAACAATATAGGTACGCAGATCCGGAAACTCGCGGTTAAACTTTGCCTGTGCTGAGTAGGCCAGGTTACGGTTGCTGCCGTTATAGATCTGCACACGGTATCCGTAGGATGATGAGTAGCCCCTATCAGCCACGCCACCGCCGCCTTTATTAAGCAGGGCGCGCTTAGCCAGCAAGGTATCAAAAAGCGGATCGCGCACAACCTGTACCTTACCTTTGGCCTGCTGAGCCGAAGCTGTTGCCGATGCGATGATCACCAACGCAAAAAAAGAGCAATACTTGATGAGGCTTAACTTAGCTTTATGATCAAATATTGCTCTTTTCATATAATGTGTATTTCTTTATCGTCATTGCGAGCGATAGCGCGGCAATCTTCTGCAGTACGGCGTGCTATGCATACCGTTTACTTTTCTATCGAAGATTGCTTCGTTCCTCGCAATGACGCGTGGGAGTTTGTTTTCATTTGTCATACTAAGCGAAGCATCTAATAGCCGACTTGTATGTTCGCTAACAGATCCTTCGCTTTCGCTCAGGATGACAATTAAGCCGCGTGAGCCAGACTAATTCTGCCCTACGCCATGGCAGTTTTTAAACTTCTTGCCGCTTCCGCAAGGGCAAGGGTCGTTTCTGCCGGTTTTTTGCTCTACTTTAACCGGTGTTGGTTTCTGTTGTTCGCGGGTATCTTCTATTGGTACGCCGTTGTTTTCGGCAACAAGCTCCGGTTTAGAGGTACGCATCTTTTTCAGATCCAGCTTTGGCTCGGGCTTGGCTTCTTTCACCTGCTCGGGCTCCTGCTGTACTGCAATACCACCACGGAACAGGAAGCTCACCAGCTCTTTGTTCACGTTAGATAGCATCTGGCGGAACAATTCAAAAGCCTCAAACTTGTAAACCAATAATGGGTCCTTTTGTTCGTAAACCGCGTTCTGTACAGATTGTTTCAGCTCATCCATTTCGCGCAGGTGCTCTTTCCAGGCATCATCTATCAGGTACAGGGTAACGTTTTTCTCAAACGATCTGAACACCTCCACACCGTGGTTATCTACCGCTTTTTTCAACGGAACAGCTACCTGTATGCCATGTACGCCATCGGTAAACGGCACTACAATGTTTTCTACGTACTGGCCGCGGGTGTCATAAACATCTTTCAATACCGGGAAGGCCTGCTGTGCAATCGCTTCTGATTTACGTTTGTAGAAATCAATTACATCATTAAAGGTTTTATCAACCAGGTTGTTTAGCGATGTTGATGCAAACTGATCCTGCGTCATCTCTACATCCACCGAGAACAAACGGATAACTTCTAATTGGAAACCTTCGTAGTTGTTGGCTTCTTTAAATTCGGTAACCACATCTTCTACCACATCAAATATGGTGTTGTTCAGGTCAACCTCCAGGCGTTCGCCAAATAAAGCGTTCTTACGTTTTGCATAGATTACGGTACGCTGTGAGTTCATCACATCATCGTACTCCAGTAAACGCTTACGGATACCAAAGTTGTTCTCTTCTACCTTCTTCTGTGCACGCTCTATTGATTTAGAGATCATAGAGTGCTGGATAACCTCGCCCTCTTCGATACCCATACGTACCATCAGGTTAGAGATGCGCTCTGATCCGAATAAACGCATCAGGTTATCTTCTAACGATACGAAGAACTGAGAAGAACCCGGGTCACCCTGACGACCGGCACGACCACGCAACTGCCTGTCTACACGGCGGCTCTCATGGCGCTCGGTACCTACAATGGCTAAACCGCCAACTTCTTTAACACCCTCGCCCAGTTTAATATCCGTACCACGGCCAGCCATGTTGGTAGCAATTGTTACGGTACCGCGCTGGCCGGCTTCGGCCACAATATCGGCCTCTTTCTGGTGCATCTTGGCGTTCAGTACGTTATGTTTGATGCCGCGCAGCTTAAGCATACGGCTCAGTAATTCAGAGATCTCTACTGATGTTGTACCCACCAGTACCGGGCGACCGGCAGCGGTTAATTTTACAATTTCATCAGCAACAGCATTATATTTTTCGCGGATGGTACGGTAAACCAGATCCTGCATATCCGAACGTGATGTTGGGGTATTGGTTGGGATCTCTACCACATCCAGCTTGTATATTTCCCAGAACTCACCTGCTTCGGTAACGGCAGTACCCGTCATACCGCAAAGCTTGTGGTACATCCTGAAGTAGTTTTGCAGGGTAATGGTTGCAAACGTTTGGGTAGCATCTTCTACCTTCACATTTTCTTTAGCCTCAATTGCCTGGTGTAAGCCATCGCTGTAGCGGCGGCCATCCAGCACACGGCCGGTTTGCTCATCTACAATCTTCACCTTACCTTCATCAAGGATGTATTCGGTATCCTTTTCAAATAAGGTGTAGGCTTTTAACAACTGGTTAACCGAGTGGATCCGCTCAGATTTGATAGAGAAATCGCGCATCAGCTCATCCTTGCGGGCTATCTTTTCTTCAGCAGCCAAGGTAGATTTTTCGATATTAGCAATCTCGGTACCTACATCAGGCATTACAAAGAAGCTTGCATCTTCGCCTGAAGCGGTAATCAGTTCGATGCCTTTCTCAGAAAGTTCTACCGAGTTATTTTTCTCATCTATAATAAAGAACAGTTCAGAATCTACCTTAGGCATATCCTTACCCTGATCCTGCATGTAGTGGTTCTCTGTTTTCAGGAGTACTGTTTTGTTGGCACCCTCGCTCAGGAATTTTATTAAGGCTTTGCTCTTTGGCAACGCACGGTGTGCACGTAATAAGGCTAAACCACCTTCATCAACACCGGTTTTGCCATCATTAATCGCTTTCTTGGCTTCGTTCAGTACGCCGTTCACGTAGCTTTTTTGCGCGTTAACCAAACGCTCAATACGTGGTTTCAGCTCATAAAACTCATGTTCGTCGCCACGTGGGATAGGGCCTGATATGATCAGCGGGGTACGGGCATCATCAATTAATACCGAATCCACCTCATCCACCATGGCGTAATGCAATTTGCGTTGCACCAGTTCTTCGGGGCTGCGTGTCATATTGTCACGCAGGTAATCAAAACCAAACTCGTTATTTGTACCAAAAGTAATATCGGCCAGGTAAGCGGCACGGCGGGCCTCAGAATTTGGCTCGTGTTTATCAATACAATCAACAGATAATCCGTGGAACTCATACAGTGGGCCCATCCACTCACTATCGCGGCGTGCCAGGTAATCATTCACGGTTACAATATGTACACCCTGGCCGGCAAGTGCATTAAGGTATGCGGGCAGCGTGGCTACCAGCGTTTTACCTTCACCCGTTGCCATCTCAGATATTTTACCCTGGTGCAATACAATACCGCCTATCAGCTGTACATCGTAGTGTACCATGTTCCAGGTGGTTTCGTTACCGGCAGCAAGCCAGGTGCTGCTGTGTGTGGCTTTGTCGCCTTTTATAACAACGTTTGCTTTTTTGGCAGCCAGTTGGCGGTCAAACTCCGTTGCGGTAACCTCAATGCCTTTGCTCTGGGCAAAACGTTTAGAGGTTTCTTTAACTACAGCAAAAGCGGCAGGCAGTATATTAATTAATATATCTTCGAGCTCTTTGTTACGGTCTTTTTCCAGCTTATCCAGTTGGGTGTATAATTCAACCTTTTCGCTCACTTCCATATCCGGCTCATTTTCAGTACGATCTTTGATCGCCTGGATCTCGGTATCGATGCCGGAAAGGCCGGTGGCAATGGTTTCTTTAAACTCTATGGTTTTAGCCCTAAGCTCATCATTGCTCAGTTGGCCCAACTTATCATACTCAGCCTTAATTTTGGCAACTATTGGCTGTATGCTTTTTACATCCCGTTCTGATTTGCTTCCGAAAAGCTTACTAAAAAAGTCTAACATGTTATTTTTATATAATGCAGTAAACTCAACAATTGAGCCATTGCAATTTCAAAGTCATATTGGCAGGCAAAGGTACAAAAATAGTAGCAAGTAGCAGGTATTAAGTAGCAAGTAACAGCCATGCTGAAGCCATTTTAACAGGATTTTAGGGCATTTAATGCGGTAGTAAAGTGGGCTATAATCAATCTTGCTACTTGATACTAAGTACTTGATACCAAAAAAGTATATTTGCCCGCATGAACATCCTGATCCTCGGTTCGGGCGGAAGGGAAAGCGCCTTCGCCTGGAAAATTTCGCAAAGCCCTAAATGTCAAAACCTTTATATAGCACCGGGTAATGCCGGCACGGGCCAGTACGGCACCAATGTAAATTTAAAGGTTACCGATTTTGAAGGCATTAAGGCTTTTGCCCTCAGCAACGCCATTGATATGGTATTGGTTGGCCCCGAAGAGCCGCTGGTAAAAGGCATTCACGATTTTTTCCTGGCAGATGAGCAGCTAAAGAGCATCCCCGTAATTGGCCCGCAGCAGGAAGCAGCACAGCTGGAGGGCAGTAAGGATTTTTCTAAACTGTTTATGCAGCGCAATAACGTACCCACCGCCGCTTCTAAAACATTTACCAAAGATACCCTGCAGGAAGGTTTTGAATACCTGGCCACCGCAGGCTTACCGGTTGTTTTAAAAGCTGATGGGTTAGCCGCGGGTAAGGGCGTTTTAATTTGCCTTACTTTAGAGGAAGCCAAAACAGAACTGGCTGAAATGCTTACCGAAGCTAAATTTGGCGACGCCAGTTCTAAAGTAGTTATAGAACAATTTTTACAAGGCATAGAGCTTTCGGTTTTTGTAATGACCGATGGCACCAACTACAAAATACTACCCGAAGCCAAAGATTACAAACGAATCGGCGAAGGCGATACCGGCTTAAACACCGGCGGTATGGGTTCCGTTTCCCCGGTGCCTTTTGCTGATGCTGCCTTTATGCAGAAGGTAGAAGAGAAGGTGATCATCCCAACCATCAACGGATTAAAGAACGAAGGCATCCCTTATAAAGGTTTTATTTTTATAGGCCTGATGAATACCCAGGGCGAACCATGGGTAATTGAATACAATTGCCGCATGGGCGACCCGGAAACCGAAAGCGTAATGCCACGCATCGAATCTGACTTTGTAGACCTGCTGCAAGGCGTAGCCGAAGGCAACCTGAACGAGCGGGAACTGATAATCTCCGATAAAGTAGCAGCCACCGTAGTATGCGTAGCAGGCGGTTATCCGGGAGAATATTTAAAAGATAAAGCTATAGCCGGTATAGAGAATGTTCGCGGTTCGCACGTATTCCATGCGGGGACCTCGTTAAGCGGCGAGGATGTGATCACTACAGGCGGCCGCGTATTGGCCATTACTTCCCTACAGGACAATATGTTCAACGCCCTGCAGCAAGCCACGGCAGATGCCGCCCGTATTTACTACGATGGCGTGTATTTCAGAAGAGATATTGGGTTTGATTTGTTGTAGTCGGGAAGTCCAATAAGTCGGGAAGTCCGAAAAACGAATAAATAGCCGAAGAATTTAGCGCGAAGAATTAAATAGAAAGTCCCGTAAGCGTTACGCTTACGGGACTTTCTATTATATAAATTTATCTTCCGTACTTATCGGACTTCCGACTTTCGGACTTCTCAACTCCAATTATATCTTCCCAAACAGTTCGGCCAGTTTGGCTGTAAGGTCGTCGCCGCGGAGGTTTTTGCCTACTATTTTGCCGTTAGGGTCTATTAAGAAATTTTGGGGGATGGCGCGTACACCGTACATCCCGGCAGCTTTGCTGTCCCAGAATTTAAGGTCGGATAATTGCGTCCACTCCAGGCCGTCTTTATGGATGGCTTTTAACCAGGCTTCTTTAGCGTTCGGCCTGTCTAATGATACACCCACAATGGTGAAGTTTTTTGTTTTATATTGATTGTAGGCTTTAACCACGTTAGGGTTTTCTGCACGGCAAGGGCCGCACCATGATGCCCAGAAATCTATCAGCACATACTTACCACGGAATGACGACAGGTTGATCACCTTGCCGCTGGTATCGGCTTCAGCAAACTCCGGCGCAGTTGCACCTAAGGCCACTGCTTTCAGTTTCGGCAATATATCGCCAAACGCCCTGCCGCCTTTAGAGGCTTTAATGTCGGCTGTAAGGCCTTCATATAAGGGTGCTATATCTACATAGTCGGCACTGTAGGCAAATGATTGCAGCGCGTTCAGGCTCACGTAAGAATCCGGATGGTCTTTTATGAATTTTTTGTTGATGATTTTCTCTTGTTCCTCTATCGCTTTTTCATCCAGCTTGGCCTGCTTTATAAAAGCTTCAGATTTTTTCTGCTCCTCGGTAGCTGCTTTCTCTTTAGCTTCCATAGCATCGTAACCCTCATTAACAGGTTTCAGCGCAGTGTGGTAAAGCTCATTTTCGTTATTGCTTTTGGTGCCTTTCACTTGGGCCTTCGCAATGGTTTCAGCTGCGCTTACATTGATAGTACCCTGCTCTACATAAATAGATTTGTAATCGCGCGAGCTGTTCATGCCCGATCTTTTTGGGTTGAACAGCAGATAACCGCTTGTTGGCACTGCCGGGGCCTGACCTGTAAACGTAAACTTTCCGTCTTTCAACACAGCCGAATCAACTACCGTTTTACCATCCTGGCGAAACTGCAGGTAAACCTTTGCCGGCGCGCCAAACGTGCCAACGTTACCCTGTACGGTAAACTTTGTATCCTGGGCAAAAAGTAATGCCGGTAAAAACGCTATCGCGCTTAATGCTATTTTTTTCATAGATGATTGATGCCTGTTTTAATTTAGTAATCACTAACGATAACGAATTAAAAGAATTTTAACGAATAAGAAAAGCATGCGCCATTAATTCCTACCAATTCAGTCGATATTCACAAAATAGTTACAATAAGATGAATTGATAAGCTTTGGAATTCCTTCAATCACTCACTTAATCAACCACTCACCAATCTATATCTTCCCTAACAATTGCTCCAGCTTGTTATCCAGATCTTCGCCGCGGAGGCCTTTAGCTACTATTTTTCCTTGCGGATCTATCAGGAAGTTTTGTGGAATGGATTGCACGCCGTACAAGCTTGCTACCAGGTTGTTCCAATATTTAAGATCGGATACCTGTGTCCAGGTGAGGCCGTCGTTTTTGATGGCTGCCAGCCAGGCGTCTTTGCCGCTTTCTTTATCAAGCGATACACCTAACACCGTGAAGTTTTTGTTTTTGTATTTATTGTAGGTACGTACTACGTTAGGGTTTTCCTGGCGGCAAGGGCCGCACCATGATGCCCAAAAATCTATCAGTACATATTTACCACGGAATGATGACAACCTAACCGGTTTACCGTTCACATCGTTCTGTGTAAAATCGGGCGCCAAAGAACCAATGGCAGTCAGCTTTAAATTCTCGATAGACATTTTCAGCTGCTTGCCTTGTTCAGTAGCTTTCAAATCTGCCGAAAGCGAGTTGTACAGCGGCTCCACCTCATTAGGATCAGGCGATGGCCCGCTTACGCTGCTTAGCGCCAGTAAGCTCATATAACTATCCGGGTTGGCGGTTATAAATCCTTTTAACAAAGTTTTCTGCTCATCCTGCAAAGCCTTATACTTGGTTTGCATTGTATTTTGAAAGGCTGCAGATTGCTGTTGCTGCGGCGACGCAGCCTGCGCTTCTTTAGCTAAGCCTTGCGCTTTGGTGATAATAGTTTTTAGCTGTGCTTTCAGCTTGGTGTTATCATCGTTAATTTTAGAACCGGTGATGGTTGCTTTACTTACCGAATCAGCCGAAGCGATATTTACATCGCCCTTTTCAATGAAAAATTCCAGCAGGTCGGCAGTTTTAGACGGGCCGCCATCCGGAAAATTCTGCTGCACATATTTGGCAAAGCCAACGCCTTTATAATCTACAAATATGGATGCGTTAACCGGGGTCATTACCACGCCGGTAAAGCTAAACTCACCGTTTACGATCTTTGCAGAATCGGTAACGCTGTTGGCGCCTAAACGGTAAACCAGAAATGCCTGCGCAGGCGCGTTTAGTTTGCCAACCTTAGCTTTTATAGTGAATGGCTGCGCGTTCTGCGCCATTGCTGCTACCGGTAAAAAGGCAAGCAGACCAAGAAAAAATCTCTTCATTTATCTTAAATAGTAAGTTTTTATAACGTGCAAAAACGTAATTGATTGCAGCTTAGTTCAATTTTTGGAATGTGCGCCACCATAGGTCGGGCATTTCGCCGGAGCGGGCTATCTTATAATCTTCATATCGGCAGGGCACCAGGTGGAACCTTTCGTTCTTAGAGCCGCCCGTTGGGTAGGGTACCTGCATCCACCAGCGGTCGCTTTTTTTGCTTTTTATAAATACCAGTTCGTGTTCATCGTGCTTCAGGCTGGTGCGGTAAATAAGGTATTGCGATTTCGGGTTCAGCGGGAAATCTTTCTTACGGTTGTAAAAACCATCAATAAAATACCATATCATCTGCGACAGCAGCATGGCGGTTTGGCCATTGTTATCATAAGCCGGGTTAAACTCATAAAACCCTATCGAGGTAAGCTTATCGTTAAAACCGGCGTAGCGGCAGATCTGGCAGGCATCTTCACCGTAAAAACCGTTTGGCTTGGCGTTGGCATTGGCCGCCGCGTCTGACGAACGGATGGCGCCCATATCAAAACTGATCATGTTGGCGTTGCGGATCACCGGCTCGGTTGCCATGATGTTACCAGTCACTTCGCCCAGGCGGTGCACGTCAAAGTATAGCTTATCCATTACCCCTAAACTCTCCTGGCTGGCAAAATAGGTTTGGTAACCCAGGTTGCTGTAGTTGAACAGGTAGTTGGGTTCGTGCAGAAAGATTTTATTAAGGTAGGCGATGGAGTTGGTTTCTATGCTATCGGGAAAACCATCGTCGTCCAGGTCGAAGTGCGAATCTACCACCAGCACATCTACCTTTTGTTCCAGGCTTTCGTAGCCCATGTACTGGGCGTAGGTAAGGTCCTGCCCGCCGCCGATGATCACCGGGATGATATCCTTTTTGATCAGCTCCTCTACCACCGTTTTTAGCGCGAAGTAGGTATCGGTAACTTTTTCGCCGCGGGTAATGTTGCCCAGATCAACAATGCGGGTGGTGTAGCTGCCCTCGTTTAGCTGGTATAGTTTCTCGCGTAAATAATCGGGACCTAAAGCGCAACCGGGATTGTTAATGGCGTTGCGGTCGTCCATTACGCCTATGAGAGCTATATCGGTTTTCTCTTCCAGATCGGGGAAGGCAACCGAATGATGATTGATCTTTTCGCCCAGCTGACTGGTAAAGTACCCGTTTTTAGGCGTGATCTTTTTGATATCTATGGGTGTAAAAAAATCGGCTAAGGACATTGTTTAATTTGAAAATGAGCTGATTTGAAAATTTGAATATCCAGGCTCCGGCAGCATAACCTTAATGTTTGAAAATGAGCTGATTTGAAAATTTGAGGATCCGGCCCTGTCAATGCAACAAACATATTAATTTTCAATTTCTCAAATTCATTAATCTTAAAATTACTTTTGTGCACTTTTACATTTTCAAATCAGCTCATTCTCAAATTTTCAAATCAGCATGATACTTGTAACCGGTGCAACAGGTTTTTTAGGGGCCGAACTGGCAAAGGAGCTTATCCTTCGCGGCAATACCATAAGGTGCACTAAGCGCAGCACCTCGGTTGTGCCTGATATCCTGCTGCCCTTCCCCGCAAAAATTGAATGGGTAGAGGCCGACCTGATGGATGCTTTCGCCCTGGAAGCCGCCCTGGATGGCATTACGCAGGTTTATAACTGCGCCGCCTGGGTATCCCTAAAAGCAGCCGATAAGGATCCGATGATCCGTACTAATGTGAGGGGCACTGCCGCTTTGGTTGACTTTTGTACCGAAAAAGGCATCCGCATGGTACACACCAGCTCGGTTGCCGCAGTAGGCGAAGCAAAGCCCGGCGAACTCATTACCGAGAACCATCACCTCGACCCAACCCTCGAAAGCGACGGCTACGCCATCTCAAAACTGGAAAGCGAAATGGAAGTTTGGCGCGGCATTGCCGAAGGACTGGACGCCCTGATTGTAAACCCTACCATTATTATAGGTGCCAGCGCAGGTACCGAAGGCAGCGGCAAAATTTTCGATACCATCCGCAAGGGACTTAAATTTTATACCCGCGGCAGCATTGGGTTTGTAGATGTGCAGGATGTGGCTAAATGCATGATAGCCCTGATGGAAAGCGGCATCAGCGCCGAGCGATATATTATTAATGCCGAGAACCGTTCATATCAGCAGATCTTCACGGAGATTGCCGAATGCTTAAACGTACCGGCACCTTCTTCTTTAGCTACACCTTTGATGATGGAACTGGCCTGGCGCGGCGCGTCCTTTTGGGGATCGGTAACCGGTAAAGACCCTGCCATTGATAAAACCAGCGCCCGGGCAGGATCTGTAACGCGCGATTTTGATAACAGTAAGATAAAAAAGGCGCTCGGCTTTGAGTTTAGGCCGTTAAGCGAAACGATAAAAGAGATCTGCGGGGTGGTGAAATAGTTTTTGAGGTGTTCCAGCGTTCCGCTGTTCCACTAATTAAAAAACGGAACAAAGCGGAACACTTTTTTTGCAAGCGGAACACTTCACCCGCTTTAAAGTGCGGCTGAAGCCAGTTGCTTCTTCTTTAATACGTTGACTAAAGTAATTACCCCCTCAGCACCAGTAGCACCACATTTTCCACATGCTGAGTATGTGGGAACATATCTACCGGCTGAATTTTTACGGTATCGTATTTTTCTTTCAGCACCAGCAGATCGCGGGCCTGGGTGGCGGCGTTGCAGCTTACGTAAACTATTTTGGGCGCTTCAATTTCCATCAGGCGGGCCACTACATCGGGGTGCATACCTGCGCGCGGCGGATCGGTTATGATCACATCCGGCTTACCATGCTCGGCTACAAAATCTGCCACCAGCACATCTTTCATATCACCGGCGTAAAACTTGGTATTGGTAATGTTGTTTATCTGCGAGTTCACCTTGGCATCTTCAATAGCGGTTGGCACGTACTCCACCCCAACTACTTCGCGCACGTGGCCCGCTATAAAATTGGCTATCGTACCAGCGCCGGTGTAAAGATCATACACCAGTTCGCCGCCTTTAAAGCCGGCGAAATCGCGGGTTATCTCGTATAGTTTTTGCGCCTGGATGGAGTTGGTTTGATAAAACGACTTAGGGCCGACCCTAAAACGTACTACCTGATCTTTCCCATTTGCCATTTCTTCATGGATATATTCTGGACCGCGCCAGCTAAACACGTCCTGGTCAAAAATGGTATCGTTCTTTTTGGTGTTGAGGATATACAATAACGAAGTGATCTGCGGAAAAGCGGCGTCCACATAAGCCATTAGGTTGTTCACCTGCTCTTCATCTGCATGGGCGAAAACTACTATCACCATGATCTCACCTGTAGACGAGGTACGGATAATAAGGTTACGCAACGCGCCGGTGTGCTGCCTTACATCGTAATAGCTAATGCCTTGTTCTTTGGCGTATTGGTTAATGCTGTTACGCAGATCGTTTGATGGTTCGGCCTGCAGGTAGCAATGGTTTATGTTGAGGATCTTATCAAAACGGCCGGGGATATGGAAACCAAGGGCGTTCATATCCAGCGCTTCGTCTTCCCGGTTCTCGCCGTCGTAAAGCCAGCGTTTGTTAGAGAAGGTGTACTCCAGTTTGTTGCGGTAGTACCTGTCGGCAGGCGAGGGCACTATCGGGTCCATATGGTCTACTTCTATCTTGGCCAGGCGGGTAAGCGCATCGTGCACTGCCTTTTGTTTAAACTTAAGCTGCGCATCGTAAGTCATGTGCTGCCATTTGCAGCCGCCGCAGGTACCAAAGTGCTCACAAAATGCGGTGGTGCGGTATTCCGATGGCTGAATAAGGCGGGTAATTTTCCCTTCGCCAAAATTCTTTTTGCTGCGGTAAACCTCAATATCTGCAATATCACCGGGAACGGCTTTCTCTATAAACAAAACAAAGTCTTCTGCTTTGCCAACACCTTTACCTTCTTCAGCTATATCAATAACCGTTACGTTCTCAAAAACTTTATTTACCCGTGGTTTTGCAGATCTGCCCATAAGGCTGCAAAGGTAAGGGTATTTATTAATTTATGGAATCAGGACCAACGTTGTTAATTAATACGTTTATATTTTCATCTAATCAAACCTATTTTGAGCCTTTAGTTCTTTCAGACTATAGCTTTTTAAATATTCAATCTTAATTATGGAGGAGATTATCTCAGGTATTTTAGTTGTGTCTTTCAGTTGATTCGCCCCCATTACATAATTTGTTCTATAAGTTCTGGTAACCAGTACGCTATCCCCTTTACAATTGGCTGTAAGGTGCTCCCCATCTTCATCATAAGTACCAAGGTATTGCCTGAAACTTGCAGAATCGGTAAGATAAACAGCGTTAACATTGGCAGTCATGTATCCGCGAAAAACCCGGTAATACTCACGATATAAATTAACGGGGCATCCGTTGTTATGGTTATAAGTATTTACCCTTGCTGTAAGTATATAATGTGCTTTTGTTTTAGGGCTGCAATTACGGTAAACAAACATGCCTGCAATAAGCAGCATTATGATCAGAAAATACTTTTTCAATTTGGTCTTGTTTTATTAAGCCGGATACAAAGCTTCCTATTTGCCGGCTAAGGCAACCAACAACAAAGCTATATCATGCTATCTGCAATAAATGCAATTACAAGAAAATGCTCAGCAATTTATCGATATAAACCTCGATAGTGATATCCGGCATTTCGAACTGCTCGTCTATTTGCTCTGAAAATTCAATTAATTCCTGACTCATGGCGATAGATTTTACTATGCAAACATAGTATTTTTTATACCAAAAACCAAAACGGTATTTTGAATTTATTTTATTCCCATATGTATTGGTCCTGGCTGGCTGTTATGGTTTTAATTGTTTTACGATATTTTAAGATCATCTTTTTAGTGAACGATTCAAATGTATTGCCACCAGCCATAAATAGCTTGCTATGCGCAAACCACACCACACAGGACGTTAAAAAAAAGAAGCTTTTATAGAACAGGTTTCGCCATGTTTTTGAAAACGCCGTTTTGCCATGGTAAATAATAGCCAGCCGCTCGGTTTGGAAGGTAATGTGGTACGCTTCATCTATCAGTATATCTGTACAAATATCCTGCAAAAGCCGGCAACCTGTAGCCTCTTTTAACGCCTGATAAAATATTTGCGCTGTACTTTCTACTACAATAACGGCCAGCGTCCATAACTCCATATTAGTGTTATAGTATCTCACTTTTCTGAACAGGCTATCGCCCCAGTTTTTACTGATCCGTGTTTGCCCTATGCCGTCCAGGTATCGCCCTAAATTGTTGCCATGTTTTTGTTCTTCCTTTATAAAAAGCTTAACGGCATCAATATACTCCGGATCGCCTATTTTATTGGCGTATTTGGATGAAGCTGCAATTAAGTGTTTACCTTCCGAGGTTTCGCCCAATTGCCATGCCTGTAACGATGGCACAATTGTTTTGATCTCCTCTGCCGTTAGCGATGGGTACTGGTTCCAGTCGATTCGTTTCTGTGTGGCATTTGCTTTAAAATGCCCTATCCAATAATGTGTTGTGTGCATATCTTCTATATTTAAAAGTACTTTGAATAACAAAGTAAATAAATAATATCTTTCATTCCTAATGTTTTTTAGAAATCCTGATTAAATGTTCTACTCACTATATTTATATTGCACAATAACTATTGATGTGATTAAAAGCCTGTTAAAAAGAATTTTCAAACCAGCTCCCCAAAAGAACAATTACGTAATTGCTCAACTCAATGACAAGATAATGCCTATTGACCGGGGGGACGTTTATGAAGACCCTTTAGATAGCTTTTTAAAACTAAAATACTTTGGACAAGTAACAGGTGGTGGCACATTACTAATGGCAAATGGCGAAAATGAGTATTGTGATTTGGAAATAGAGATTATCATCAAACCTTTCACCCAAAATGCTATAAACGAGATAATATCCAAACTTGAAGAATTAGGAGCGCCAAAAGGATCGCAGCTTATTATTGAACAAACCGGGCAAAAAATTCCATTCGGCAAATTAGAAGGGATGGCCGTTTATCTTGATGGTGTGAATCTTTCTGATGAGGTGTATAAAAATTCAGATACCGAGACGATAGCTGAAAAGATAAGATCACTTGCAGGTATTAACAGCGATGTATTAAGATATTGGCAAGGGAATACAGAAACTGCTTTATACTTTTATGCTACTTCATTTAATGAAATGAAAAGTTCCATCAGTGAACTACTAAAAACTGATCCTGAATGTGAAAATGCCAGGGTTGTACAAATAGCCTAAAACGAAATATTACACCAAAATCGCCGCCTTTACCAAGTAAGGCAGGATCTCTTTTTGGAAGGATACAAAGTTTTTTCTTACGTCGCTATCGCTTACGGAGGTAAAGGCGAAACTGAATACAATGCTTTTGCTACATTTAATTAAAAAGCGCAGGCGTTGCTGGTAGGTTTCGTGCTTGCGGATGCCGGCCAACTGGGTGAACGACATAATGAGCAGGTCTTCCAGTTCGTTAGAGAGGTTCTTTAAAAAATCCTGCGAGTTGGCGCTTTCGCGAATAAAATCCCAGCCGATAAATTCGTTGCAAACCGTGTAGGAAAGGCGGCAGGTTTTCATGATGAGATTATTGAGGTGTGCCTCTTCGTCCATTTCGGGGATGTTGGTGTTCACCAGTTCATCCACGCTGGCCTTAATATAATCCATTAGCAGCACGTGCAGAATGGCCTCCTTACTGTCAAAATACTTATAAATAGTTGCCTTGGCTATTTTTGCCCGTTTGGCAATTTCGTTCACACTGGTTTTATGGTAACCGAACTTTCGGAACAGATCCTGCGACGCGCGCTTAATACTATCTTTAATTTTATCCGGTTCCATCTATCAGTTTGACACAAATATCTCAAATTGCGTGGTATTTACAACATATGCCCGTAACGACTTAGTAGCCGGCGCTTTAACCGGGCTCCCGTCTGACAGGGAGAACTTAGCCCCGCTGCAAGGGTCGGTTGCAGTAAAGCCGGTAGCATCGGGGCTAATGGCACATAACTTTTCGGGCTGATAGCTGCTGCAGCGGTCGTATGCCGCATATGAGCCATCGGCCTGCCTGTATAAAAGCAAGCCGGCAACGCCATAGCCCTGCACAACAACCGAACCACCGGAGCTGTTCAGTGCAGCCATTCGCGGGTCGGTTTTTGAGATACGGAAATTTACAGGCACACTTGGCACCACCCCTTCGGTTTTACCACAACTGATAAACAGCAGTGCGGCGAATATGATGACAAGTGTGCTCTTCATTTCTTTTTAGATGATCTCGGTTTGAAATTGTTTTAAGAAACGCACATCGTTCTCAGAGAACAGGCGCAGATCTCTGATAACCCATTTAAGGTTGGCAATGCGCTCCATACCCATCCCGAAGGCGAAGCCGGTGAATTTTTTGCTGTCGATACCGCAGTTCTCCAACACGTTAGGATCAACCATGCCGCAACCCAGAATCTCCACCCAGCCGCTGTATTTACACATGTTACAGCCCGAGCCTTTACAGATGGTACAAGAAATATCCATTTCGGCAGATGGCTCGGTAAACGGGAAGTACGACGGGCGGAAACGCACTTTGGTACCTTCGCCGTAAAGCTCTTGTACAAAGTGATACAGCGTTTGCTTCAGATCGGAGAAAGAAACGTTCTCATCTACATACAAACCTTCTATCTGGTGGAAGAAGCAATGCGCACGTGCCGAGATCGCTTCGTTGCGGTAAACACGGCCCGGCATAATAGCACGAAACGGCGGTTTGCCATTCTCCATCATGCGCACCTGTACCGATGAGGTATGCGTACGTAAGGCAATATCGCCTTTCTCCTGGTCGCCTTTGCGGATAAAGAAGGTATCCTGCATATCGCGGGCCGGGTGCTCCTCTGGGAAGTTAAGCGCCGAAAAGTTATGCCAGTCGTCTTCTATCTCCGGGCCCTCTGCAACCACAAACCCCAGGCGTTTAAAAATATCTATGATCTCATTACGCACCAGCGATAACGGGTGGCGCGAACCGATCTCAAAACCTTCACCCGGCAGGGTAAGGTCGATATCAGACTTAGTATCAACCGCAGCAGATGTAAGTGATTCCTTTATCTCTTCGTAACGCGCTTCGGCCAGTTGTTTAAACTGGTTAAGTACTTTACCAAAGGTGCGTTTCTCTTCGGCACCAACGGTTTTAAACTGCTCAAACAGGTCTTTAATAATACCCTTTGTCCCCAGGAATTTTATACGGAATGCTTCCAGTTCCTCGGCCTTAGCAGCCGAAAATGCTTTTATCTCGCTGGTATATTGATCTATTTTTGATTGCATTACTTATAGTGTTCTTAAAAATTGTTCGGCAGTTAATACCGGTATAGTAGATTGCTTATAGTCTTTTATGTTGCGGGTGATGATGAGATCGCAATTATGTTTAACAGCAATATGATGTTGAATAGCATCCTCAAAATCAGTAAACGGGCTTGCTAAAGCATTATCGATTGCATCTTTTTCAAACGGCAATACTTTAATTAAATTAACTACATGCCTGATGCCTTCTTTTGAACGCATTGCGCCAGCTTTTTTAGTAAACAGATAATTAATATTTGCAATTACTAATGAGGATGTACTTAATTGCAGGCTATAAACATCTTTATCTTCAACAAGTATCTCCATATATTTATAAAACGGATCCCTTTTGAAAAGCATATCCAGAATCACGTCGCTATCAACAAACAAATGCTTATAAGCCATGCTTCTCTTTTAGATACTCATACTTCATATCTTTGTAATCCATGTCGTCGGGATACTTCCCTTTTAAAACACCCCTCAACGCTTTAATATCATCAGAAAACTCCATTTGTTCATATCTTTCTAACAAAGGGTCTTTCTTAGTTTCCTTTTTAGAAAACTCAGTAATAAGTTTCTTAAAAAGTTTAGAAACGCTAATATTATTGTTAGAGGCAATTCTTTTCGCCAACTCCACCGTATCCTCGTCAGAACTTAATGTTAATTTGGTTGCTGCCATTAGATTAATTATTTATACGTACAAAGATAAAAAACTTATACGTATTATTTTATCATCGCCAGTTCCTTACCTACCTTGGTAAAAGCTGCAATGGCTTTGTCTAAATGCTCCCTGTCATGCGCGGCAGAGATCTGTACCCTTATCCGGGCTTTGCCCTGCGGTACTACCGGGTAGTAAAAACCAATTACGTAAATACCTTCTTCCAGCATCCTCGCAGCAAATTCCTGGGCAAGCTTGGCATCGTACAGCATTACGGGCACAATGGGGTGCACGCCCGGTTTAATATCAAAACCCGCTTCAGTCATTTTCTCGCGGAAGTATTGGGTGTTTGTTTCCAGTTTATCGCGCAGGTCGGTAGTTTCGTTCAGCATATCCAGCACGGCAATAGATGCACCTGTAATAGCCGGGGCAAGCGTATTGCTGAACAGGTACGGGCGCGAACGCTGGCGCAGCATATCAATAATCTCCTTACGGCCGGATGTAAACCCGCCAGATGCACCGCCTAATGCTTTACCTAAAGTACCGGTGATGATATCTATCTTACCCATTACGTTATGGTGCTCGTGCGTACCGCGGCCGGTTTTACCCATAAAGCCGCTGCAGTGGCTCTCGTCTATCATCACCAAAGCGTTGTACTGCTCTGCCAGTTCGCAAATTTTATCTAATTGGGCAATGGTGCCATCCATAGAGAAAGCACCATCGGTAACAATAATACGGTGGCGAAGAGCCTGGGTAGCCTTAAGTTTTTCTTCCAGGTCGGCCATATCATCATGTTTGTAGCGCTGGCGCTGGGCCTTGCATAAACGTACACCATCTATGATAGAAGCATGGTTTAGCTCATCAGAAATAATAGCATCCTGGTCGTTAAACAAAGGTTCGAACACGCCACCGTTGGCATCAAATGCCGCAGCGTAAAGGATGGTGTCTTCTGTGCCTAAAAATTCAGAGATCTTTTGCTCCAGCTGTTTATGTATATCCTGCGTGCCACAAATAAAACGCACCGATGATAAGCCGTAGCCGTGCGTATCCATTGTAGCTTTAGCTGCTGCTATTACCTTTGGATGAGCCGAAAGACCAAGGTAATTATTGGCGCAAAAGTTTATTACTTCTTTACCACCCTGTACAGTAATATCTGCACCCTGCGGCGAAGTAATTATTCTTTCTCTTTTATATAGGCCTGCGCTCTCAATATCGGCAAGCTCCTGCTGTAAAACCGGCTGCAATGTTTTATACATAAATATAGATTTTAAGGCTGCAAAATTAAACATAAACCACAAATGAACAGGTATCCGCTACATTTTAAATATATTACGTACGTGCACAAACATTTTAGTGTAAAAAATATTAAATGTAGAAACCTATGAGAAGATTATTACTCTTTATTTTTTTTGTACTGACGGCCATCAGCGCCTCTGCCCAGCAATATACTTTGTCGGGCCGCATCACCAATGCAAAAAACGAAGCAATTGGCTTTACATCAATATACATACGTAATTCCAGCTACGGCACTACAGCTAACGAGGAAGGCCAGTACCAGCTTAAATTAAGCCCCGGTAACTATACAATTGTTTACCGTTTTGTAGGCTACCGCGAAAAAGCCATGCAGGTGAGCATTACCGACCATGACGAAAAACTGAACATGCAACTGGAAGATGAGATCTTCGCCCTTGACGATACCGCATCAGCAGCATACGACCGAAAGACCGACCGTGGCATGGCTATTATGCGCGAGGTGATTAACGCCCGTAAAAAACACATGGAAGAGTTTAAAAGCTACACTTGCGCGGTTTACATTAAGGGGGTGCAAAAGTTATTAAGAGCGCCAAAATCATTGATGGGTAACGCGGTGATCCAGCAGTTGGATCTGGATTCGCTTGGCCGGGGCATACTTTACCAATCAGAATCCCTTTCGGAATTTAACTTGCAAAAACCTGATAAGTTTAAAGAGATCACCATAGCTTCTAAAACAGCGGGCGCCAACCCGGCATTCAGCTACAATAAAGCATCGGACTTGCAGTTGAACATCTACGAGAATGTGTTCACCATAAACGGCCTTAGTTCGCACGGTTTTGTATCGCCCGCTGCATCAAATGCATTTTCTTACTACCGCTACAGGCTGCTGGGCACTACGGTTACCAACGGGCGCACCATCCATAAAATTCAGCTGCTGCCCAAACGCGCGCACGACCCAACCTTTAAAGGCAATATTTATATTGTAGAAGGCGATTGGCGCATTTACAGTGTAGACCTTATGCTGACCAACAAGAACGACAACATAAACCTGATAGATACCCTGAACATCAGCCAGCAGTACGTACCTATCCGTGATAGCGTATGGCTGCCATCGGCCATTGAATATAGTTTTGAGGGCGAAGTTTTTGGCTTTAAGTTTGGCGGGTACTACGTGGGCATCTATAACAATTACCGCATAGACCAATCCTTTCCCGATGGCTATTTTAATGGCGAAGTACAGCGGGTTGATACCGCGGTAACCACCCGCAATAACACTTACTGGAATAAAACCCGCCCTGTACCTTTAACCGCGCAGGAGCAACGTGATTATAATCGTAAGGACCTCCTTTTTGAAATGCATCAGTCAGATCCGTACCTCGATTCTGTACAACTGGCCAACAACAAATTCAACCCGCTGCATTATACCATATTTGGGTACGAGGCTAAAAACCGCAAAACCAAGGAGTCGTTTTATGTAGCACCTTTGTACAAAACCGTTTTTTACAACACGGTAGAAGGTTTTGGTATTGATCTGCGGGTGAAGTACACCAAAAAGTACGAAGACCAGCGTTCCTTTGCCATTACCCCTGTGCTGCATTACGGTTTTTCCAGCAAATTGTTCAGCCCGGCTATCCATGCCGATTACACGTATGACCCGGCCAAACGCGGGCGCTTTTTCACCAACTTTGGCAGCGATGTGCTTGATCTTAACAATGTAGGTACCCGCTCCCTTTATTTCAATACTTTAAGTAGTTTATTGTATGAGAATAACTATGTAAAATACTACCGTTCGCAATTTGGAGATTTTGGCTATGAGCGCGAATTGGCTAACGGCATTATGCTGAACACCAGCCTCTCCTACGCCGGGCGCAGGCAGTTGTACAACACTTCATACGCGCACATTTTTAACAGTAAAACCAAGGAGTACACATCTAACAACCCGCTGGCGCTTGCAGGTACCCCGGCAGATGATCAGTCGTTCCTATTCCCAACGCACCAGGCTTTAACGTTTAATGCATCGGTAGATTTCACGTTCAGCCAGCGCTATGTTACCCGCCCGGATGGAAGGGTTTTCCTGCCATCGCGCTATCCTAAGTTAACCTTTAACTATCGCAAGGGCATCAACAAAGCATTTGGCTCCGATGTTGATTACGATTTTGCCTCAATCGATATTGCGCAGGATCATATCCCGGTTGGGCTGCTGGGTTATTCATCCTTTAAAATCTCGGCCGGAGATTTCTTCAGCAGGAAAAAACTGTACTTTATGGATTATAACCACTTTTTGGGCAACCAAGGTACCACGTTCGATCCTACATACACCGGCAGTTTCCACTTTTTACCCTTTTACCAGTTCAGTGCCAACGATGCATTCCTGGAGGCACATTACATCCACAATTTTTCGGGCGTAATATTTAATATGATCCCTTTCCTGCGGAAGTTTAAATTGGAAGAGATTGCGGGTGTAAACTACCTTACCGAAAAGAATAACCCCAATTACTCCGAGCTTTACATAGGCGTACAGCGCTTGTTCTTCAGGGTTGATTATGGCGTATCCTTCACCGGCGATAAAAAATACATCCAGGGCTTCAGGATCTTCTACGGGATAAGGTAGGGGAGAGACGGAAAGACCGAAGTCCGGAAGTCGGAAAGAACAACATGAAATTTACAGACATCTAAACCAGCTTCGTCTTTCGGACTTCCGGACTTTCAACTTGCGGACTTCCACTCAAAACGCTATCTTTGCCCCTCATTTAACGCCGTTTGCAGCGGCATCAATGATTTATGGCAAAATACAATACACTACTGTACTATTGTTACTCAACAATAGCTGATGCGGAGCAATTTGCGGCCGATCATTTAAAATTCTGTAAAAGCTTAGGGCTAACCGGTCGCATTATAGTGGCCGAAGAGGGCTTGAACGGTACCGTTTCCGGCACCGAAGATGCTTGCAAATCCTATATGGACACTGTACATGCAGACGAGCGCTTCGCCGGCATCGATTTTAAAATTGATGTGGTTGATGAGCCTTCGTTTGTTAAAATGCACTGCCGTTACAAATCGGAGATAGTGCATTCGGGCCTGCGCGATCCTAATATGATCAACCCGCAAAAGCAAACCGGCAAACATTTAGCCCCCAAAGAGTTCCTGGCCATGAAAGACCACGACGATGTGGTGGTGCTGGATGTGCGCTCTAACTACGAGCATAACCTGGGCAAATTTAAAAACGCCATTACGCTGGATATTGAGAACTTCCGTGATTTTCCGGCGATGATAAACGAGCTGGCCCAATACAAGGATAAAAAGATCCTTACCTACTGCACCGGCGGCATTAAATGCGAAAAAGCATCGGCCCTGCTGCTGCACGAAGGGTTTACCGATGTATACCAGCTGCACGGCGGCATCATCAAATACGGTAAAGAAGCCGGCGGTGAAGATTTTGAAGGCAAATGCTACGTGTTTGATAACCGTTTATCGGTAGATGTGAATAACGTTAACCCGGTGGTTATCTCTACTTGCTTTAACTGCGGCAAAACCACACCCAAAATGATCAACTGTGCCAACCCCGAGTGCAACGAACACTTTACCCAGTGCGACGAATGCGGCACCGCTATGGATGGCTGCTGCAGCGATGCCTGTAAAGAACACCCTCGTAAGCGCACCTACGATGGCACAGGCTATTATGTAAAAGTACCACAGCCGGTAAACACCGCCAAAAAAGGTGTAAAACTACAACCGGTTACCGAATAATTATAAAGAGCTTATCCCAATCAGGTAAGCTCTTTTCATTTTAGCCAATTACCAACAGCAACGCTTATTAACTGTTAAACAGCCGAGCTTAAAAACCGGCAGTATTTCCCTTTGGTTAAACTTTTACACCAATAATGCCATTTTTATGCGTTTTTTCTTCTGCTTGCGATATGTACAAGGTACACCAAAATAAAACCATTTGGTTAATTTACAGCGCTTTGCAAAAATAAAACCATTTTGTTTTAAAAGTGTTTAAAATGTGATGTAATAATATTGATGGGTTACACTAAAATGTAATTACCTATCAATTCACCAATAACATAATCTATTTAAAACAGTACTTAATCCATTACCTACCATGAAGAGAATTTATACCATCTCAGGGTTGTTCTTACTATTCACTTTTTTTACAGCCGCAGCCGCGTTCGCGCAAAACATTACTGTTAAAGGTAAAGTTACCGATGCTAACACCGGCGAAACGCTCATCGGCTTAACCGTGGGCGTAAAAGGCACAGCAAACGGAACCCAAACAGACGTTAACGGTACTTTTACCTTAAGCGTAGCGCCTACCGCAACATTGCAGTTTTCATACATCGGTTATACCACACAGGATGTTGCCATAAACGCGCAAACCACCCTTGATGTTAAAATGAAACCCGCCGCAACCGAACTGGCGCAAGTTGTTGTTGTAGGTTACGGCACCCAGCGTAAGCGCGATGTTACAGGCGCGGTAGCCAGCGTAAGCGGCGAGCAGATAACCAAACAGCCGGTACAAACCGCCACACAAGCCCTGCAGGGTAAGGTTGCCGGTGTACAGATCCTGTCATCAGGCCAGCCAAACTCTGCGCCTATCGTAAGGATCCGTGGTACGGGGTCTGTACTGGCGGGCGCTAATCCGTTGTACGTGGTTGATGGGGTATTGACGGATGATATTCGTAACATCAACAACGCCGATATCGTAAGCGTTGATGTTTTAAAAGATGCATCTGCCGCCATTTACGGTGTGCGTGGTGCAAACGGTGTAATTATCATCACCACCAAAAAAGGCAAGGCCGGCCCGGCGGTAGTTAGTTACGATGCAAACATCGGTTTCAGGGAAGTTGCCAGCCAGATAGAACTGGCCAACCGCCAGCAATATGTAGATTACTTGAACGTAGCCAGCCCGGGCAGGATAGCGGCTGATGATAAAGCACCCTTAACTATTCCGGGTACTACTAATTGGGCCGATGAGGTTTCCCGCCGCGCCATCTACACCAATCATAATATCTCCGTATCTGGTGGTGGCGATAAAAGCACCTACTTTATCAGCGGTAACTATATTTATGAGAACGGTGTTATCAAAACTAACAACTTTCAGCGTTTTAGCTTACGTGCCAATAATGATATTAAGATCTCTGATAAACTAAAGTTTTCAGATCAGTTATCCTTAACCCGCGGTACTGAAAGGGCGGTTGATATTGGCGGCATCTATGGTAACGTTTACCGTGCAGCGCCTATCATTGCATCAGTTGTTGATGGTAAATATGGTAACACCTCCGCCTGGGGTAACGTGGGTAACCCGCTGCTGCAATTAGATAAAACCAACAATACCTACATTAATAACCGGGTGCAGGGTAATGTTGCGGTTGATTATAACCCAATTAAAGAACTTACCTTCCACTCTGCATTTAACCTGGATGCCCGCTTTAATAACCAAAAAAATTATGGCTACCAGTTCTTTTCAGATGCCAGCACATTTACAGTTGGCGGCGGTAACCAGCGCCGTGATAACAGCACCTTATTTGTGCAAAACGATAACTCGTACCAGTACCAGTGGGATAATACAGTTACTTATGATAAAACCTTCAAGAGGCATCACTTTACTGTATTGGGTGGTATTGTTACAGAAAAAGGCCGCTCTAACTTCATCAACGGAAGCCGTATAGATGTACCTGCCAACCAGGATCAATGGTACCTGGATTTGGGAAACCCGGATGTTAACGCTGTAGACAAAAACAGCGGTTCGTTATTCACCAGGCAATCCTATATCGGCCGTATTAATTATGATTATGCCGGCAAATACCTGTTAAGCGCATCTATCCGTCGTGATGGTAGTTCTAAGTTCAGCGAAAAATATGCTAACTTTTTTACCGTTGGCGCCGGTTGGACCATCTCCGAAGAAAGCTTTATGAAAGATGGCATCTTCGATCAGTTAAAGCTTCGCGGCAGCTACGGCGAACTGGGTAACGATAACATCGATCCGGCCCTGTTCGTAGTAACCGGCACGCCTTATCTGCCTTATTATTTTAACAACGGCCAATTGGCAGCAGGCACCGTAATACAGGATATTAAAAACACCAACCTTAAATGGGAAACCACCAAGCAGCTGGACATTGGTTTAGATTTTGGCTTCTTAAATAACCGTTTAAGCGGTGAATTTGATTATTACGACAAAAAGGTAAGTAATGCCCTAACCTACATTACCCTGCCGGGCATCCTGGGCGACCCGGATAACCGTTATATTACCAACGCGGCATCATATCGCAACAAAGGTGTTGAATTTGCTTTGCGATGGAGAGATAAGATTAGCACCAACCTATCTTATAATGTTGGTGCCAATATCAGTTACAACAAAAACACCTTAACCGGCTTAAATGGCGGCCAGGCGCTTAATTCTGGCGGTGCAAACGGATCTACCATTACCCGTACAGATAACGGGCAGCCAATTGCCAGCTATTTTGTATTGGATGCTACCGGTGTGTTTCAAAACCAGGCACAGGTTGACGCCGCCCCTACCTACGCTTTGGGCGATGCTAAGCACGTGGGTGGCTTAATTTACCGCGATATTAACGGTGATAATGTTATAGATGCCAATGACCGCATTTTTGCAGGCTCGTATCAGCCTAAATACTTTGGTGGCTTTAATTTTGGCTTAAACTATTACAACTTTGATATTAGTGCCGATTTTTATGGTAACTGGGGCAACAAGATCTACAACGGTAAAAAGAATGCCAGAACCGGCGCCAATGATAACATTGAAGCAAGCTATGCGCAGAAGCGTTTTACAGTAGCCAACCCATCATCAACAGACCCTGATTTGATCACACAGAACACCCCGCCATCTACCTATTTTATAGAATCGGGTGCGTTTTTAAGGCTAAACAACTTAACGCTGGGTTACAACCTGCCAACCGCGATGTTAAAGCGCATTGGCATGTCTAAAATGCGGTTATACCTTACCTCGCAAAACTTGTTTACAGCAAAACGGTACAGCGGCTCTTCGCCGGAGTTATTTAACACCGATATCCTTTCTTCGGGTATCGATGCTACTAACTACCCGGTTACCCGCACTTTTGCTTTTGGTGTAAATGTTCAATTCTAACGATGATACTACTATGAAAAAGATATTTAATAAATACGCAACCATACTATTTATTTGCGCGGCATTTGGTGCCAGTACCTTCAGCGCATGTAAAAACTATTTAGACGTTGCCCCGCAGGGCACTATAACGGAAGATCAGATAGTAAACGACCCGGCGCAGGCTAAAAACCTAGTTACAGGTATCTACAATGTATTTTACATTGGCGGTTTTGACCCGGATATCACCAGTTTACAATTTGTTATCATGACGGATATCGCATCTGATGATGCCGACAAAGGTAGTACGCCAACAGACTACGGTGATGCACTGCAGATAGATAACCTTACCACATCTGCCAACAACGGCGTAGTAAACAATGTTTGGACAGGCCACTATCAGGGTATTGCCCGTGCTAACCAGGCTTTAGATAAATTACAAAACGCCCAGTTTGATGCTACAGTGAAAAATGCACTTATAGGCGAAGCCCGTTTCTTAAGGGCGTTGTTTTATTTTAACCTGGTGCGCCTGTATGGCGGGGTACCGCTTTTAGATAAAGTGCCTTTAACAAGCGAAGCTAACGATGATAAATATCAAACCCGTGCAACAGCAGATGAGATTTATAAATTCATCATCTCTGATCTTGATTTCGCGGTGACTAACCTTCCCGAAAAAGGCGCTACTGAAATAGGCCGTGCCAACAAAAGCGCGGCACAGGCGCTGGAATCTAAGGTGTATCTATACTTGAAAGATTACCAAAAGGCATACGATCTTTCAAAAGCAGTTATTAACAGCGGTAACTACACACTGGTTAAAGATTACTCACTTATATGGCGCCAGAAGGCATCTAATGGCGATGGCGGCAATAACAACAGCGAATCTATCTTCGAGGTTCAGGCCGGTATTAACAAGGCCTGCTCTGCGGGTATTAACCTGTATACCGTATCTCAAGGGCCACGGGCGGGCGGAAAGTTCGGTTGGGCAGATCTTGGCTTCGGATTTAATAATCCATCGTTAAGTTTAATGAACGAGTATGAGGACACTGATGTTAGAAAAGCTGCAACAGTAATCACCATTCAGCCAAACGGTACAACCTTGTTTGATGGTTTTCGCATCCCAAGTCGCGATTCTGTTGAGAACGACCGCTACAGCTACAAAGCTTACCACAGCCGTACCGCAGAAGATAATTGCGGCGGCAATACCGACAGGCTTCCGAAACAAATCAGAATGCTACGCTACGCGGATATTTTGCTGATAAATGCCGAAGCTGCCTTACAGATAGGGCAAACCGGCGATGCATCAACTAACTTAACACTGGTACGCGCACGTGCAAAGTTACTGCCTGTTGCACCAACGTTACAAGCTATATGGCACGAGCGCCGCATGGAACTCGCCGAAGAGCACGACAGGTTCTTTGACCTGGTTCGCCAAAACTCGGTACAACCGGGCCGTGCCCAGGCAGCATTTGCAGCCCACGGCAAAACCTGGACAGATAAAGCCGCCCTGTTCCCTATCCCGCAAACTCAGATAGACCTGAGCGCCGGCAGGTTAAAACAAAACCCTGGCTATTAATAATACATAAAGAGATTGCCGTGTACGCGGGCAATCTCTTTATTATCTTTTGAGCTGGGCGCTTAGCTGGTAACCTTAAAATCAGATCCCTGAAACTAATTCTGGCGATGATGTGCTGATCCTCCGATATTATCCGTTAAATATGAAAAAGTTCCTCTTTCTCCCCTTGATACTAATAGCCCTCGGCAGCCTGGCACAAAAGAAAGCAGCCAAATCTGCCGAAGGCATAAAGCCGGTTGGTATTATTAAAAATTTAAGCGATAGCGCCCTGCTGGATGTGGTGCAGCGCCAAACCTTCCGTTACTTTTGGGATTTTGGGCACCCCACCAGCGGCCTTGCCCGCGAGCGCAGCAACGCTGCTTTTGATTACGGTAACGAGGTAGTTACCACCGGCGGCACAGGTTTTGGTATTATGGCACTGATAGCTGCCGACCACCGCAAATTCATCCCGCACGATCAGGCTGTTGACCGCATGGTGAAAATGGTGGAGTTTTTATATAAAGCCGACTCCTACCACGGTGCTTTTGCGCACTGGCTTAACGGCGAAACGGGCAAAACCATCCGCTTTGGCCGCCGCGATGACGGGGCCGATATTGTGGAAACCGCTTATCTTTTCCAAGGCTTGCTCTGCGCCAAACAATACTTTAAAGCCGATGACCCGAAAGAGAGCCGCATCCGCGATATGATCAGCTGGATTTGGGCCGATATGGACTGGAACTGGTTTACCCAGGGCGGCCGTGATAACCTGTACTGGCACTGGAGCCCCAACTATGGATGGGCCATGAATTTCCCTATCCGCGGGTTTAACGAGTGTTTAATCACCTACGTGCTGGCTGCTTCCTCAGAAAACAACCCAGTTAACCCTAATATTTACCACAGGGGTTGGGCGCAAAGTGATTTCTTTAAAAACGGCAAAACGTTTTACGGCATTAAACTACCGCTGGGCTTTGATTACGGTGGTCCGCTATTCTTTTCCCAATACTCGTTTCTGGGCCTTAACCCAACCGGTTTAAAAGACCGCTACGCAGATTACTGGGAACAAAATCAAAACCATACATTAATAAACCGTGCATACTGTATTGACAACCCCAAAAAGTTTAAAGGCTACGGCGAAAATAGCTGGGGCCTTACCGCAAGCGATAATTTTGAGGGTTATAACGCCCATTCGCCTACTAACGATCTGGGGGTGATCACACCAACTGCTGCCCTCTCGGCATTCCCATACACGCCAAAATATTCTATGCAGGCACTGCGCCATTTTTATTACGACCTGGGCGATAAGATCTGGGGTGAGTACGGCTTTACAGATGCTTTCAGCGAGCAGCACAACTGGTATGCAAAATCGTATCTGGCGATAGACCAGGGGCCAATAGTGGTAATGATAGAGAACTACCGATCGGGCTTGTTATGGAACCTGTTCATGAGCTGCCCCGAAGTGCAGAACGGCCTGAAGAAACTGGATTTCCAAAGCCCGTATATAGGGAAGAAATAGATGTGTATTAACTAAATATAGAGGCGCAAAATATTGCGTCTCCCATAGGACAGGCAGCCAACTATTGGGGACTTGCATGCCGCGAGACACAAAATATTGTGTCTCTACAGCTAAATTATTCCCCGGCTGTGTAAACAGAATTATTTTATTACGTTTACAATCTTAACATTACACAACCTTAACTGATACCAATGACGCTAAAGAAACTCTTTATAACCGCGGTACTGGGTGCTATGTATCTTGCGTTGCCAACATTTGCGCAGGCTCAGGTAAATTCGGCTTTCGACAGAGGCTCCTTCATCAACAAAACCGATACCCTGGCTTACCGCATTCTGTTCCCTAAAAAATTTGATCCAACCAAAAAATATCCGCTGCTATTTGTGTTGCATGGCGCAGGCGAACGCGGTAAGGATAACGATGCACAGCTTAAATACGGGCCAAAACTATTTTTAAATGATACCATCCGTCAGAATTACCCCGCCATTGTAGTTTTTCCGCAATGCCCGGCAAACAGTTTCTGGAGCAATGTAAAAGCGGATACCAGCGCAACGGGTAAATGGCAGTTCCATTTCCAGGAAGGCGGCGAGCCAACCAGCGCTATGACATCCCTGCTTGGCCTGGTAGATCAGATGCTGGATAAGCCCTTCGTAAATAAAAAGCAAGTATACATTGGTGGCCTTTCCATGGGCGGCATGGGTACGTTTGAAATATTGCGGCGCAAGCCTAACACCTTTGCAGCGGCCTTTACTATCTGCGGCGGCGATAACACCAATAACGCAGGTAAATATGCAAAAAAGATACCGCTATGGATCTTCCATGGTGCTAAGGACAGCGTAGTACCGGTAGACCACTCCGAAGTAATGGCCGTCGCCCTGAAAGAGGCCGGTGCCGACCCCAAATTCACTATCTATCCCAATACAGATCATAACAGCTGGGATGAAGCCTTTGCTGAGCCGCAATTGCTCCCCTGGTTATTTTCGCACCATAAATAAACAAAACGGCCGCTGATTTCAGTGGCCGTTATTGTTTAACTATAAACTTAAACCGTACAATATTACTTATTAATGGTGCCTTTAAAAGTGCCCTGCTCTGCAAAAGCTTCTTTCCCTGCAGAGTTGTGTGTAATTAAGTAAAAAGTTCCTTCTGCGCAGATGTGCTGGTTATGAAATGATCTTTACTTCGCCGCCGCTGTGCATGCCCGTGCTGCTGGGGCATTTGTATTCAATTACATTCCATCGGAAAGGTTTATGGGTTAAATAGCAAAGGGGAGAAGTACAGGTAACTTTTACATCTCCCGATAATTTTATATCTTTTTTAAAGAAGAAGTAAGCTTCTTTAGCGTTACTTTTGTAGCCGCACATTTTTTATCTATGATCACCAAACCCACCATCGACCGTATAATGGAAGCCACAGATATTGTGGAGGTGATTGGCGAATTTGTGCAGCTGAAAAAACGCGGGGCCAATTATGTAGGTCTTTCGCCGTTTGCCAACGAGCGTACACCATCGTTCACGGTATCGCCCGCAAAAGGCATTTTTAAGGATTTCTCTACAGGGAAGGGGGGCAGCGCCATTACCTTTTTAATGGAGCTGGAGAAATTTACCTACCCCGAAGCCTTGCGGTGGCTGGCCAAAAAGTACGGCATCGATATAGAGGAAACCGAGCTTTCTGCGGAAGATAAAGCCGAGGACAACCGCCGCGAAAGCCTCATGATCGTATCCGGCTATGCTGCTAAATTTTTTCACGAAAGTTTATTAGATACAGACGAAGGCCAGAACATCGGCCTCAGCTATTTTAAAGAGCGTGGTTTTAGCAGCGAAACCATTAAGAAATTCGAGCTGGGCTATTCTCCCGATCAATGGGAGGCTTTTACCGATAGCGCTATCAGGGCAGGTTACCAGGAAGAGTTTTTGGTAGAGAGCGGCCTCTCGGTTAAGCGCGACAACGGCAAACTGTACGACAGGTACCGCGGCCGTGTAATGTTCCCTATCCACAGCTTTACCGGCAGGGTGATTGCCTTTGGCGGGCGTACGCTAAAGACGGATAAGAACGTACCCAAGTACGTAAACTCACCCGAGTCGGAGATCTACCATAAATCAAACATCCTATACGGGCTGTATTTTGCGAAGAAGGCCATCCGCGAGGAAGATAACTGTTACCTGGTAGAAGGTTATGCCGATGTGCTGTCGGTACACCAGGCAGGCATAGAGAACGTGGTGGCATCTTCGGGTACATCGCTTACTAAAGAGCAGATCAAGCTCATCAGTCGCTTTACACAAAACATTACCATATTATATGATGGCGATGCGGCAGGGATCAAAGCATCCCTACGCGGGCTGGATATGATCCTGGAGGAGGGCCTCAATGTAAAAGTGGTTTCCTTCCCCGAGGGGCACGATCCGGATTCGTATGTGCGCAAACTGGGCACCAATGCTTTCAAAAAGCACATTGATGAAAACAAGAAGGATTTTATCCTGTATAAAACCACCATCCTTTTAAAGGAGGCAGGTAACGACCCCATCAGAAAGGCCGACGTGATTCGCGAGGTGGTAGAAAGTATCGCCAAGATCCCCGATTCTATCAAGGCATCGGTGTTTATAAAGGAGTGTAGCTACATCATGCAGATTGATGAGCGCGCGCTGCTTTCCGAGCTGAATAAGATGCGGCTGGCCAAGGCCAAAAAGAACGACCAGCAGAACGCCAGTCGCGCACCACAGGAGATGCCCGATGAGCCTCATTTTTTTGATGAACCCATTGAGGAGCATAAGCCTGTTATTGATACGCAGGAGAAGGAAATTGTTCGCCTGTTGTTGCTTTACGGCAATAAAATGATTGATTGGGATGGTATTGCCAATACCTATATCGGCCCGTTTATGATAGCCGAACTGAGCGATGTAGAGTTTGACCACCCTATCTGCAAGCAATTTGTAGAGCTTTACCGGCAAGAGGTGGAGAACGGCGTTTTACCCGAAGAACAACACTTTATCCACCACCCGGATAAAGGTATCGTAGATTTAGTGGTTACCCTGCTGGCTACCAAGTATATGCTGAGCGAGAACTGGTACGAGATGCACAAGATATTGGTAAACGATGAGCAGGGCAATATGAAGGCCACCATCCTGGGCGCCATCTTCCACCTTAAAATGCATAAGGTGGGCAAGATCTTGCAAAACCTGCGCGGCGAACTGCAAAAAGCCACCAGCGATGCCGACCAGGACATCCTGCTGAACCAGTATATGCACATGAAAAAGGTTGAGAAATCCATCTCCGATTATTTAGGTTCGGTAATTATAAAGTAGATGGCAACCCACAACAATCTCGGCCGCAAAGGCGAAGCTTTAGCTAAAGTACACATGGAAGCCGCCGGCTACGAGATAATGGATGAGAACTGGGTGTTTGGCAAAGCAGAAATAGACCTTATAGCTTATAAAGACAAAATAATTATCTTCACCGAAGTAAAAACCCGCACGGGCAACGGCTTTGGCGAACCCGAAGATTTTGTAGACGCCCGTAAACAGCGCTTACTGGTTGAGGCTGCCGACGAATACATATATTTGATGAACCACCAGGGCGAAGTGCGGTTTGATATCATATCCATACTGTTCGACCGTTATAACAATTTTAAACTGAAACATATTGAAGATGCCTTTTGGCCTTCATCCATTTAACACATGAATAAAAGAATATTGCTTTTTGCACTTGTAGCTTTGCTGGCCTATGGCTGTAAAGACAAAAAAGACGACGGCGCTGGTATTACCCTTAGTCCGGACGCAGGTACGCCATACAAATCGGGCGATGTAATCAACCTCAAAGTAAATTATCCTAAAGAATACCAGCCCGATTCTATTGTTTACCTGATGGATTCGGTGCGCATAGGTTCGGCAAAAGATTCATCGGTAGTAGCTTTTAAAACCGATAGCACTGCCCTTGGCGCACGGATTATTGTAGCCAAAGTTTACAAAGCAGGTAAGGTTGAAGATTTTACCACCAATATTGTTCTGCTGGCTGCCAAAGCACCCGAAGAGCTCACTTTTAAAGTAGAGAAAGTTTTCCCGCATGATACGGCAAGCTATACCGAAGGCCTGGTTTACCAGGATGGTGTGCTGTACGAAAGCGGCGGCGGCTACCTCGACCCGCCAAACGGCGAACAGAAGGATGGGCAAAGCATACTGGCCAAATATGATCTTGCTGCCGGCAAAACTATTAAAAAAGTAATGGTAAACCCCAAGGTATTTGCCGAAGGGATTGTAGTAGTGGGCAACAAAATAATGCAGCTTACCTGGAAAGAAAAGATTGGTTACGTATATGATAAAAACACCCTGCAACTGCTGGATACCTTCACCAATAATGTGGGTGCCGAAGGGTGGGGCATGTGCTTCGATGGTAAAAAGATTTATATGGATGATAGCACCAACCGCATTTGGTTTTTAGATAAAGATACCTACCGCCAAACTGGCTTTGTTGATGTGTATGATGATAAAGGCGCTGTAAACGCCATTAATGAGCTGGAATTTATAGATGGCAAGATCTACGCCAACGTATACGAAACCGACAATATTCTGGTGATAGACCCAAGGACAGGAGCCGTACTCCAAAAAATAGACCTGAAAGAACTTTACCCAGAAGCAAGCCGCAACCCCAATGCCAACGTGCTGAACGGTATTGCCTATGACAAAGCCACCGGCCGCATCTTCATCACCGGAAAAAAATGGAACAAACTATTCCAGGTAAAGTTTGTGAAGAAGTAAGGGGACGGTTTGCGGTTTTAAATTTGGGGATTGTAAATGAATTATGACAGCAGGTGTTACTCCGCCACCTCTATCAACACCTTATCCCACCACCGTTTATCTGAAAAGTAAACAACAGCGGCTATAGCGAGGTAAATGCCGGCCATTACCGTCCATGCGTTGAGAATCTCGGGGGTATGGCCTTCGCCGATGCGTGCTTCGAAAAAAGCTTCGGGGAAATCTACCGATGCGTGCGCAAGGGCGAGTACAAACAGGTTGCCGTCTACATGGTACCACAGGCGGGTAAATATTACTGACAGCGCGAAAACGATTATAACAAACGGTATGGCAACCTTATAGCTTGTGAAAAACATAGGCAAATGCCATAATGCCCAGGTAATAAATACCAGCAGCATTGCCCGGCCAATTGGTTTGCCGGTTGCCAGTTTGCGTAACAGCCATCCGCGCCAGCCTAACTCTTCGCCAAAACCTATCAGGAACAATGCGCACAGGAAGTGCAGGAGGAGCAAAAACGGGCTCGCGGCTGTTAACATCACCACAAATTGCTTAAAGGTAAAGCCGCCAATAACAAAAGCAGCAGTAGTAATAGCAATGCCTGCAAAAGGCAGCCCAAGCCACCAGATAATATGCTTGCTATCGGGTTTTAATTTGCCCAAAAGTTTGGCAACAGCAGCACTGCCGGATGTAACGCCGGTAACCACAAGGGCCGCAATGCCCGGGCCTGAAACTACCAGTATCTTTGACAGATAGCTTAAGCCTATCTCTGAACCGGTGAACACCCCGTTTAAAACAAAAAGCTTTAAGGGTAAGCCAATTACCAGCGAAATAAAAAACGTTAAAATAATAAACCCTGTAACCGGGTATTTAATAATATAGGCTTTCAAGCGGCGGTATTATAATTAATTAGGGTCGTCTGCTCTCAGTATTACAACTACGCTAAAATAGCATTGTTATTGATATGTAGTAGCGCTTAACACTGTTGTGTTTAAAGAATTCTTTACGCTACCTTATTATACTTATTCCGGTACTCCACAGGGGATAACCCGGTGATCTTTTTAAATACCGTGCGAAAAGCTTTGGTATCCGAATAGCCAACATCGTACATCACCTCGTTCACGTTTTTGCGGCTGCTTTCGAGGTGTTTTTTTGCGGCCTCAATTTTTACACGCTGTATGTATTCTACCGGGGTATTGTTGGTAGCCTTTTTAAAACGGCGCTCAAAATGGCGTTTACCAATGGCGTATTTATCGGCAAGGTCTTCTATCGAGATGCGTTCTGTAATGTTGGCTTCTATAAACTCCTGTGCTTTCTTTATCGGCTCGTCCTCGTGCGTTTTCTGCCCGTTGAACATGATGAATGGCGACTGGCTCTTCCTGTCTATCTCCAGCGCAAACATTTTGGCTGCCAGTATACTCATTTCGCGGCCTGCATGCTTTTCTACAAGGTATAAAAGCAGGTTCCAGTAGGAGGTAGCACCGCCGCTGCTGTAAAGGCCCTGCTGCTCGGTAACAATTCTATCATCAACCAAAGTAACCTTGGGGAACATGCCGCGGAACTGCTCTGCAAAGCGCCAGTGGCTGCTGCATTCTTTGCCATCCAGTAAGCCCGTTGCGGCTAACAGGAATGCGCCAACGCAAAGGCTGGCCACTTCGGCACCCTGGCTGTATTGCTGCACTATCCAGGGCAAAAAATCTTCGTTTTTATTGATAGCGGTTTGCATATCGCCCCCCATAGCCGGGATAATTACGATATCTGATTTTGCAACATCTTTCAGCAAGGCATCGGTATGTACCGAAAATAAGCCGCTATGCAGCCGTACCTCGTTGGCCAGGCCTATCAGTTGTACCTTAAACATGGGCGGTTTGCCGGCAGCTTCCAAAAAATCGTTCACGCCGGTAAACATAATTCGCGGATCGGCAATGCTTGCTAAAACAGCTTCATTCGTTATCAGTATGGCTACATGCTTCATGTTGTGGTTATGTTATTGGTTAGCTAAGATACAGAGCTGTAAATTATAAAATAAATATAGGCAACCCTAAAGTCGCATACAACCCCTAAAATGTCTTTTTTGCACCTGCGGTAAAAATGTATCTTGTCCTACCTTTGAATCATCAAATTAGAAACAACAATTATGAGAAAGATAAAATTTCAGATGCAGGTAACGCTTGATGGCTATGTTGCAGGCCCCAACGGCGAAATGGACTGGATGACCTGGAACTGGGATGATGAACTAAAGCACTATGTAGGCGGCATCACCGAGCCGGTAGATCTCATCATCCTGGGCCGTGTGCTGGCAGAAGGCTTCATTCCCGTTTGGAAAGAACGCCTGGGGAGCGGCGATGCCGATGAGTTTTCGGCGAAAATGGTAGATACCCCAAAAGTGGTTTTTACCAAAACACTAACCGAAAGCCCCTGGGAAAATACCACCCTTGCTACCGGCGATATTACAGAGGAAGTTAACAAACTAAAAGCGCAGCCCGGCGGCGATATTATTGTTTATGGCGGCGCACGATTGGCATCGGCCATGATAAAGCATAACCTGATTGATGAGTACCACATTTTTATAAACCCGGTGGTGATAGGCGCGGGGCTTACCATCTACAAAGATCTGCACGAACGGATAAATCTTAAACTGGCAGAAGCGCGGGCATTTGCATGTGGTATCAACGTGCTGGTTTATAACCCCGGGCAAAAATAATCAGCATAGCATGCGCAAGGTAATTGTATCCATGAATGTAACCCTGAATGGTTGCATGGCCGGCCCCAATGGTGAGCTCGACTGGCATTACACCCGCTGGGGCGATGATATGGCCCGCGCTACATCGATGCAATTGGGCCAGGCCGATACCATTTTACTAGGCCGCGTAACCTACCAGGCCATGGCGGGCTATTGGGCAGTAAAAGCCCGCGATCAATCTGGCCCGCGGGAGGATGTGGATTTTGCCGATATGATGAACAGCTACACCAAAATAGTTTTCTCTAAAACGCTGGTAAAAGCGGGTGGCTGGCAAAACACGCGGCTGGCTAAAAGAAATATTGCCCGGGAGGTAATGGAACTAAAGCACTCCCCCGGCAGGGATATTATTATTTACGGCAGCGGTAAACTGGTAGCCGCGCTAAGTAAATTGGGACTGGTAGATGAATACCGCCTTTGGGTGCACCCCCTGGTTATTAACAAAGGCCGCCCGTTGTTTAAGGGCTTAAGCGCGGACTTAAAATTTATAGGTAAAACAACCTTTAACTCGGGGGTGGTATTGATGAGTTACAGATATACGCCAAACGTTTAAATTTCAGCCCCAATAAATTATTGTGTAATTTAGGGCCCACCTTATTAAAGCAAGCATGTTTAAAAATCCATTTGTGTTTTTTGGCCGCATCAGGCGGAAGGAATATGGCTTAAGTGTGCTGATATTTTTTGTTGCGCTCTGTTTCTTCGGGGCGCAGATTGAAGAAAGCGATAATGAAGTGAATATTTACATGCTTACCCTGCTTCCAATTTTCTGGTTCCGTTTTGCACAGGGGGCCAAACGCTGCCATGATCTTGGCAACAGCGGGTGGTATCAAATCATTCCATTTTACGGATTCTGGCTCCTGCTGGAAGATGGGCAAATGGGGCCAAACCAATACGGCGATAACCCTAAAGACCTTAACTACCCCAATTATCCCAACGGCTACGGCGATAAACAACCGTTTAATTACAACGACCCTTCAAACAGATCATAAACAAAAAAGACGCGAAGTATTGCGCCTCTACAAATATTATCTTCTGTAGAGACGCGATACTTCGCGTCTTGATATACTCCCCCTTCAGGGGGCCGGGGGGCCTACCTCCAGGCCTTATATTGATTGATTAAACCGTTGGTTGAAGAATCATGTGAAGAAACCTCTTCGTTATCCTTCAATTCAGGGAGAATTTTGCCGGCTAATTGCTTGCCCAGTTCAACGCCCCATTGGTCAAAGCTGTAAATGTTCCAGATAATACCCTGTACAAATATCTTGTGCTCGTACATGGCTATCAGCGAACCCAGCGTGCGCGGGGTAATCTTTTTAACCAGTATAGAGTTGGTAGGGCGGTTACCTTCAAACACTTTAAATGGCGCAATTTTTTCTATCTCTTCGTCGCTTTTACCTGCTTTTTTAAGCTCATCAATCACCACTTCTTCGGTTTTGCCGTTCATTAGGGCTTCTGTTTGGGCAAAAAAGTTAGAGAGTAGCATGTTGTGGTGCTCGCCCAGCGGGTTATGCGATTGTGCAGGCGCTATAAAGTCACAAGGGATTAGTTTGGTGCCCTGGTGAATCAGCTGGTAAAAAGCATGCTGGCCATTGGTGCCCGGCTCGCCCCAAATGATTGGCCCGGTAGAGTAATCAACGTTTTTGCCGTTGCGGTCTACATGTTTACCGTTGCTTTCCATATCCCCCTGTTGGAAATAAGCTGCAAAACGGTGCATATACTGGTCGTACGGCAGGATGGCCTGCGTTTCAGATTCAAAGAAGTTGTTGTACCAAATGCCCATTAGTGCCAGTATCACCGGCAGGTTTTCTTCCAGTTCGGCAGATTTAAAGTGATTATCCATGGCGTGTGCGCCTTCCAGCAGCTCCACAAAATTATCAAAGCCTATGCTCAGGGAAATAGATAAGCCAATGGCGCTCCATAAAGAGTAGCGTCCGCCAACCCAATCCCAAAACTCAAACATATTTTTAGTATCGATGCCGAATTTGGCAACACCTTCTGCATTGGTAGAAAGGGCCGCAAAGTGCTTGGCTACATCTTCATCCTTACCACCGCTTTTAATAAACCAGTCGCGGGCGCTGTGGGCGTTACCCATAGTTTCCTGCGTGGTAAAGGTTTTTGATGCGATGAGGAAAAGGGTAGTTTCGGCATTAACTGTTTTAAGGGTTTCAACTATATGGGTTGCATCTACGTTAGATACAAAATGCAGGTTAAGGTCGTTCTTATATGCTTTTAAAGCTTCGGTAACCATTACGGGGCCAAGATCAGAGCCGCCGATGCCAATGTTTACCACATCAGTAATAGGTTTGCCGGTGTAGCCTTTCCACTCGCCCGAGATGATGGCCTCGCTAAAGGTTTTCATATGATCTAACACGGCGTTTACATCCGGCATTACATCTTTGCCTTCTACCAGTATGGGCGTGTTGCTGCGGTTGCGTAATGCCACGTGCAAAACAGGCCTGCCTTCGGTAGCGTTAATGGTTTGACCAGAAAACATGGCAGCAATTGCATCATTTAAACCACACTCGCGCGCCAGCTGTATCAGCAGGGCAAGCGTTTCATCGTCTATCCGGTTTTTAGAGTAATCCAGCAGGATGTCTTCAAACTGCAGCGAGAATTTAGAAAACCGCTGGCTATCAGCATCAAATAATTCCTTTAAACTTTTTGATACGATATCGATGTAATGATCGGTTAAATACTTAAACGATTGGGTGGAGGTGAAATCAATATTTGGCAGCATAATTGAATATTTTTTAGTAAAAGTAACAAGTTATATACCACCTGTATATTAAATGTGAAATTATGGCTTTATGGTGGTAATAAATGTGTTTTTAACAGTATAGCCATAGTGTTAAAAATACACCAACTGAATTGTCATTATTTTAACATTATTTAAATATTTTTTTGAATTTCAAAACGATTATTTAATATATTTGTTTGGATGATAAATAAAGCGCTTTTTTTTATCAAATTAACAATTGGCTTTTAAACTTTAATTTTATGTTCGAAAAACTCTTTTTGCTCGTAAAAAATAACGCCCAGCAGGCAGTTATTAACAACCCGGTGATCCCTGCGAAATATCAGGAGGCAGTGATGAATGATGCATCGAGTTCGATCATCGAAGTACTGAAAGGCCAGATGGAAAGCGGTAAGATAAAAGACCTTGTAAAATATTTCCAGTTCCCGGGTATTTATGAAAACCCGCTTATCATTAGCGCGGTTAATAAATTTGCCATTAAATTGGATAACTATTACAACATTAGTTCGGTAGAAGCCAAGAAGATAGCTCATGAGCTGATCCCCCCGGTGATGCAGGAGTTAATAAAACAATCAAAAAGCGAGCAAAAGAACGAGTTTACCTTAAGTACGCTGTTAACCAAACTGAGCGGTAACGTTGCAGATATGGGCATGCTTTTAACCCAGCTTAAAATAGCTTAGTTTAAATACATTATAATATACAGAAGGTTGTAGCCATACGGTTGCAACCTTTTTGCTTTTTAGTGGTTTTAATGTCAACAACAATTAACGGCTATAACCATTACAACTTACTTTATATATTTGCTGTATGACAAAAGAAAACATCCAGGATTTAAGGGATAGAACAACTTCCCTGAGGAGGCATCTTTGACATCGATACCAAACTCGATGCGATGCAAAAGGAGCAGGATATAACTATCGGCCCCAATTTTTGGGATCATCCTAAAGAAGCCGAGAAGGTATTGGCTTCTATCAAAACAAAAAAAATATGGACCGACGCCTTCCAAAAGGTTGTTGCGGTGGTAGAAGATACCGGCGTACTGTTTGAATTTTTTCAGGCAGGTGATGCTACCGAAGCAGAAATGAACGAACAATACCAGGCTGCCGTTACCGCGGTAGAAGAGTTGGAATTTAAGAACATGCTGAGCGCCGAGGAAGACCAGTTTAACGCCGTATTGCAGATTACCGCCGGTGCCGGTGGTACCGAGAGCTGCGACTGGGCCGGGATGCTGATGCGTATGTACATTATGTGGGGCGAAAAGAACGGCTACAAGGTTACCGAGCAGGATTACCAGCCCGGTGATGTGGCCGGTGTAAAAACCGTTACCCTGCAGCTGGAAGGCGATTTTGCTTACGGTTACCTAAAGGGCGAGAACGGTGTACACCGCCTGGTGCGCGTATCACCGTTTGATGCCAATGCTAAACGCCATACTTCGTTCGCATCGGTTTATGTATATCCATTGGTAGATGATACCATTGAGATAGAGGTGAAGGATGCCGATATTGAGTTTGAAACCTTCCGTGCCGGTGGTGCGGGCGGCCAGAACGTAAACAAGGTAGAAACTGCTGTACGTTTATACCACAAGCCATCGGGCATTATTATTAAGAACCAGGAATCGCGTTCGCAATTGCAGAATAAGGAGAACGCCATCCGTTTACTGAAATCGCAGCTATACGAGGCAGAGATGCGCAAACGCGCGGAAGCTTCCAGTGCGGTAGAAGGTAACAAGAAGAAGATAGAGTGGGGGTCGCAGATTCGTAATTATGTGCTGCATCCTTACAAGCTGGTGAAAGACCTGCGTACAGATCATGAAACATCAAACGCCGCCGCTGTACTGGATGGCGACCTGAACGAGTTCCTGAAATCGTACCTGATGGAATTTGGCGGGCCAAAGAGTTAACAGATCATCTAATCGATCTTATTCAAAAAAGCGACGTTGTGTTATTCAGCGTCGCTTTTTTGTTGGTAAATTGATAACTTGCAGCAGCTAATACGCCCTTTATGAGAACCATTTTATCAGCCCTTATCCTTATGGCTACAACCGTTACTGCAATTGCCCAGCAAGCGCCGCTGCCTTTATATCCTAAAGGCATCCCCAATTCTAAAAAAACGCCTGCCACTTATGTGGAGATTACCAACGAAACCAGTTGGATAACCAAGGTAAGTGTACCAACCATTACACCCTTTTTACCTGAAAGTGGTAAGGCTACAGGCGCGGCTATCGTAATTTTCCCCGGCGGAGGATATGCAGGTTTGGCCAATGCGCACGAAGGCGTTGCCATTGCCAAAGCATTCAGCGGGATTGGTGTTACGGCGTTCCTGGTAAAATACCGTTTACCAAGCGACGAGATCATGATAGATAAAACCATTGGCCCATTGCAGGATGCGCAGCGTGCGGTGCAAATGGTAAGGCAGGGCGCCGCTACCTGGGGTATTGATCCTAACCGCATCGGCATCATCGGCTTTTCGGCAGGCGGGCATCTGGCATCTACAGAAGGTACCCACTTCGATAAAGTAGTAATTGATAACCCGGATAAGATCAGCGTTCGTCCCAATTTTATGATGCTGATCTACCCCGTGATCAGTTTCGGCCCTAAAACACATGCAGGTTCAAAGGAAAACCTTACCGGCAAAACGCCTACACAGGAAATTACCGACCTTTATTCCAACGAAAAACAGGTTACCACCAATACCCCGCCAACGTTTTTGATCCACGCACAGGATGATAACGTAGTGCCGGTAGAAAACAGCCTGATGCTATATGATGCCTTGCTAAAAGCAAAGGTAAAAACGGAGATGCACCTTTTCCAGGCGGGCGGGCACGGTTTCGGTATGGTAAACTCTACTACCAAAGAACGCTGGTTTGACTGGGCTGCCGCCTGGATGGAAGAAAATGGTTGGTTGAAGAAGTAGCGGGTAAGGCCCCCCGGAAGGAAGCTTTGATTAGTTTATGTTAAAATTCGGTTTCCCCTTCAGAGGGTTAGGGGGCCGCGCTTTAAATTCTGATAATACGAACTCCCCACGGGCAGCACAGCGCCGTTGACCACTAACTGGTGACGTTCTATTTTTTCCACTTTATTTACCGCAGCGATGAATGAGCGGTGAATGCGGATAAATCGGTCCGCAGGCAGTAGTTGTTCTACCTCGGAGATAGTCATGCGGGAGAGGAGTTGTTTATCTTTCAGTTCAAAGTTTACGTAGTTACCGGTGGCTTCCAGGTAGCAGATATCATCAAACATCACCTTTACTTGTTCGTAGCCGGTTTTCAAAAACAGGTAATCCTTTTTATCTTCTTTAACATTGCGGAAGTTATATAACTCATACGCCTTGTTGCAGGCTTTGGTAAACCGCGCCAGCGAGAAGGGTTTTAGCAGGTAATCCACTGCATCCAGTTCAAAACTGGTTACAGCATGTTCGGTGTAGGCGGTGGTAAATATTACCAGCGGTTTTTTATTGAGGCAGGCGAGGAGGTCTATCCCCGAGATGTCAGGCATTTTAATATCCAGGAACAGCAGATCTGCCGGGTTATGCTGCAGGTATTCCATGGCTTTAAAGGCATCGGTAAATTCGGCTTTCAGATCAACGAACGGAACCTTAGCCGCATGGGAGCGCACCACTCCAAGGGCTAAAGGTTCGTCGTCTATGGCTACTGCGTTTATCAAAATATCAGGACAGATTAATAGTTAAATGTATAAAAAATTCGCTTGCGTTTTCGCGAATGATAAGCTCGTGCTTATTATAATATAACAATTTAAGGCGCTGTTTAACATTTACCAGCCCTATGCCGCTTTTGCCTTTCTCGGGGTCGTTATCGGGTTTGGTGTGGATGCTGTTGTGCACATCAAAGTACAAAGTATTTTCTTTGGTTTGCAGGGTGATCTTAATATGTGACGGCTCGCGCAGGCTGATGCCATGTTTAAAGGCGTTCTCTATAAACGGGATCAGCAGCATGGGAGCAATCTGCAGGCCTAAAATGTGGTCCTCAATATGCGTATCTATCACAATATCGGGCGAGGTTTGTGTGCGCAGCGTTTGCAGGGCAATGTAATTGTTCAGGTAATCTATCTCGCGGGTAAGCAAAATCTTTTCGTGCATGTTCTCCTGCAGCATAAAGCGCATCATATCGCCCAGGCGCTGAATGCCTTCGCTGGTGCGGTCGGCATTTTCCTGCAGGGCGGTGCCGTAAAGTGTGTTTAGTGCGTTGAACAGGAAATGCGGGTTGATCTGCGAACGCAGGAAATCTAAATTAGCGGCCGACTGCCCCAGCGCCGTTTTCAGCGTGTGGATCTCGGCCGTGCCCGCCATGCGGCGTTTGTAAATTATCCATGAGAATGTGGTGGTGATAATCAGTTGGAACATGCCGTTGATCAGCACAACCGCCAGCACATCGTCTTTACGGTCAAAAACTACCGCGCCTATAAATGTGGCGGGGATGGTTATAGCCAATACGATCAAAAACGCCTGACCCCAATAGGTAAGGAATTTTCTTTTTGGCTTTTTTAAGGCAATGGGGATAAGGCTGTATAACGATATGCCATATAAACCCACCGCAACCGGGCCGGTTAAAAAGAAAACGCCAATTATGCCGGGGTGCACATCGTTCAGCAGCAGGCCGAAGATGAGGATCATCCAAACCACAAGGGCAATAACGCCATCCTGGGTAATGATCTTATATTCCGACTGGATGCGCTCGGTATTGTTGAGCAGGTAATTGGCCACCTGTTTTATTACGCTGTAAAGCGTAAGCATCATCATTACCCAAATGGCGTAAATAAAGTTGGTTTTAAAAACAAGGTTGTAAACCCATCCCGGCGAATGGCGGTATAGCAGGTAGCCTTTAAGCCAGGTATCGGTAATGCCGCAAAAAAGCCAGATAGTTGCAAACAACGCCACTGCAAGGCTAACCATTAAGGTAGTTTTCTTCCGGTTGATGAGCGAGGGAACGATCACAAAATTCCAAAGTAAAAAGCTGCCGAAATAAAGCGTATACCGGGCCACCATGGGGAAGAAGTAGTACTTGGAATAGGAGTAATGCAGGTTCAGATCGTTAAAGAAATAACGGTAGGGCGTCCATATTACCTCTACGTTACTATCGGCAACACGGGCAAGCAGCAGGAATACCGCCAAACCGTATACCGATACCGCTGTATAGAACTCTACTTTCTTCAGATCAAAATTAAGCGGCTTTTTAACAAGTGTTATCATTGTGATATTTTAATTATGCCGCAAGGTATACCGGGCAAATCTATCACAAAAGTAAATGGGACGAAACGGCTATTTGGTGGGATGAAGTTTAGGAGTAGAATAGAGTCAAGAGATAAGAACCAAGAATCAAGACGAAGATTAACGATAGAACCAAGAGATAAGAACCAAGAGACAAGACGAAAGCATAAGAGAAAATCAAGGGTTAATAGCAGTGTTCAAAAAGGCTTAAACAGGTGTTCATTTTTATTGGGGTGAACACTTTTGAACACTTTGAACATATTATGTTAAGTAGAATTTTAACTAAGTATTTGAAAATCATGCATTTGTGATTTTTGTCATTTTTTGAGATTTTCTAATTGAACACTTGCTCGGCTGTATCGGCCTGAAACAAGGGGTCTGTAAAATAAACTGTGTCACGCCCAGGCAGGCTTCCGGCCCATGGGCCGGAAGCCTGCCTGGGCGTGACTGCTAATTCAAATCTAATATCATTCTTCCGGGAAACCAAATAGCCAGTTTTTG